>Ga0315279_10000110_pt1 | contig 174433 bp, 171 predicted proteins | sample YL17G06_20_MG_FD_203694 | JGI IMG/M metagenome (GOLD analysis project Ga0315279, IMG submission 203694) | Sediment microbial communities from Yellowstone Lake, YNP, Wyoming, USA - YL17G06_20 | ecosystem: Environmental > Aquatic > Freshwater > Lake > Sediment | place: USA: Wyoming | collected... | reverse complement strand
CCAAATGTCAGGTCTATCATTGGTGAGGAAGAGTGGAGGGACTTTATCAAGTCAATGGTGATAAACCCCGAGGAGGTTGGCTATTCTGGAGCAGAACTTATTGACACTACTAAGACAATGGCTACAGGCATCTATGAGTATCTTATAATTTGCACTGATTCAGTTGCGTCTGGCTTTGATAGTTTGGCAACGTGGAAGACAAAGAAAGGGTATCGGACCAAAGTAGCTAAATTAGGCGAAATTTTCAATGAATATAGTGGAAAAGATGACATGGATAAAATAAGGAACTGCATAATTGATTATTTCAAGAATCATGGTTGTATATATGTATTGGTAGCAGGAAAGGGATATGTTTTAGAAACAAGGAAATGTTATTTACCAGGAATGGACCCTACCCTGGTTCCAACAGAGATGTATTATGCTGACCTTGATGGCACATGGGATGACAACAATAATAGTCAATATGGAGAACCAGGAGATGGTCAGGACTACTATTATGATGTATTGCTTGGAAGGTTACCAATAACATCTGAGAACACAATTGCACCATTGGCAGATAAAATTCTTATATATGAAGGCGCTAATGCAGGAAGCACGCAGAATCCATGGGACTATTCCAACAAGATGCTCTTTATGGCTGGTTATCTTGATGCTCAAACAGATGCCTCTACCACAAAAGATTATATTGACAATACTTATGTTCCTGACTGGTGGAATATTAAGAAGTTATATCAAAGGGACGGTAATTTCACAAAACAGAATTGCCTTGACGAGATGAATGCTGGAAAGAATGTGTTGAACCATGTTATGCATGCGAATGCAGGTTTGCTTGGAACTCAAGATGGTGGTATGACTGCTGGTGACCTTGAAAATCTTACAAATAAACCAAGATTTATTAGTTCCTTTTACACCGTGGGGTGTTATGCAGGTGACACAGATGTTCCTGCTAACTGTTCGTTCTGTTTTGTCAATGCTAATAACGGTGGTGGTATAACAATGACTGCCAACACTCGCAATGGTTGGTATTCACCTGGAAGTTATAGGATGTTCTCAAACGATTTTGATATTGAATACTTCAATCAACTCTGCACAAATGATGTGTGGATAGCTGGTGAGACCACTGCAAAGCATAAATACGCATATGCAAGCACGGCTAATACCAATGTATATTACAGATATATATATTATGAATTATATCTCTGTGGAGACCCTGATGCACCAATATTAACTGGTGACCCGAAGAGTATGACTGTAGATTGTAAGACAAGCGTTCCAAGAGGTGGTATATATTATAAGGTCAATGTCAGTGATTCAGGTGGCAAACTGAAGGATGCTCTTGTCTGTGTGTGGAAGGGAGATGAGATATATGCTAAAGGAAAGACAGATAGCAATGGTGACATACAATTCCATGTAGGCGCTCAGACACCTGGAACCATGCTTCTCACAATTACTGCTCATAACCACGAGCCAATTGAAAAGGATATTGAAGTGAGAAGCGATTGGTCAAGTGTAGAACTTATTTCTTTTGATGCAGTAAAGACCGATACTTATGTGAAACTCAACTGGTCGGTAGATGCGAATGAACCAATCAGGGGCTTTAACCTCTATAGAACAACAGCGCAGGAAAAAGACATAACCGCTTCTGAACTCACATCATCACCGGATGCCATCTGGACAAAGGTGAATAAAGACCTCATCACAGGCAACAACCCATACTCATATACAGACAGAACAACTGATAAGAACGCGAACTATGTCTATAAACTTGAGGCGATAACCTATGATAAGGTAGAGGTTCTTGGTGAGACGAAGACAGAGGGAAATCAGTCGCCATCGTCATTTGCGCTGACAAATGTATACCCGAATCCTGCGAATACGAATGTCAATATGACAATTGCTATTCCAGTGAATGCGAGTGTTGACATAGCGATATATGACATTTCGGGAAGGAAGGTAAGCACAGTAGCGAGCGGGTTATACAGCCCGGGTGAATACACACTGACATCTGATGTAACAGGTCTCACAAACGGTGTATATATTGTGAAGATGACAACAGATGGCTTCAATGCATCAAAGAATTTTGTAGTTGCGAAGTAGAACTACGAATAACTTTAACATATGGCAAGGGGCTTAAAGCCCCTTGCCTATTAATATAGAGATTCTTCGCAATGCTCAGAATAACAATATTATGGGGAGGTAAAAAATCCGTCCCCTTTGATTTAAATGTTATCTTGGTATTGTTTGGTAGGAATTTTTCTGTAGCAATTGAGAATGAAACTTAGATATTCAATAGAATATAAACAGATGAAACTTTTATTGACAGTATAATCTACAAATAGTATGATAAAATAAGTATATAAATGAGATATAGCCACCAAGCGATTGTCTTGGTGGTTTTTATACAGAATATGTAAATGAGATATAAAAAGAAGTGAAAAACAAACAGTAATGGTAAACTGGGAAAAGAGGAAGAGATTTACCGCAGGGTTATCAGTTATTTCAAACTCCCTGCTTGTTCTGGGGAAGTTCATAATTGGTTTCTCAATGAAATCAGTGAGTGTCATAAGCGAGGCGGTTCACTCCGGGATTGACTTAATCGCTGCTGTAATAGCATTTATCGCTGTATGGCAGGCAAGCAAACCACCTGATAAGGAACATCCTTTTGGGCACGGTAAGGCAGAGCCAATCTCGGGTTCCTTTGAGGGAATGCTCATTTTCGTGGCTATTGTCATTATCATTTATGAATCAATCAAGAAAATAATAACTGGTGCTGAAGTTCAAAAGATCTACCTGGGATTGGTAATAATGGGCATTTCTGCTGTATTGAATACCATTGTTGCCTGGCAGTTATTCAGAGTAGCAAAAAAAACTGACTCTCTTGCATTAGAAGCAGATGCAATTCATCTCTCTACTGATGTCCTTACATCTCTGGGTGTGTTCGGAGGACTTTTTATAATTCATTTCACAGGTCTTCATATTCTGGACCCGATTATTGCGCTGGGCGTTGCAGTTGTGATAGGTCGTGCTGCTTTAAATATCATAAAACGTTCAGTCAGGAACTTAATGGACGAGCGTTTATCTGAGGATGAACTCTCAATAGTAGAAAGAATTCTTATGGAGCATTACGGACAGTTCGTAAATTTTCATAATCTCCGTTCCCGTAAATCAGGTTCTCAGAGGGAAGTTGACCTACATTTAGTTCAGTGCAGACATATTCACCTAGAGGATGCCCATGCTGTTTGCGACCATCTTGAAGAGGAACTGAAAAGTAAACTCGGGAAAATTAATATTACTATACATGCGGAGCCATGTGAACTGATCTGTGAAGCGAAGGGCAGGAAATGTAATCTCTTTCAGAATATTCCAATTGGAACTAAACGGATAAAAAAGAAATAATAACGATTTTAATTCTATTTTGAATCTAAAATTCAATTTCCATTACTTTTATGCCATTGATAGATTTTACACTATAATTGATAGAAATTATTACATTAATAATCTATAATAAATAATTTAATTGAAAGGATGGGATAGAAATGACAGATGACTATAATGTGATCTGGAAAGAACTTGGTATTGATTTGGAAAGGCATGATAAACTGATTGGAGGTCTTGGTGTAATTTATCCAAAGATATATCTTTCACAACAGAACCGCCCAAAAGCGATGGCTTACTTTGATGACTTTGTAATTGATTTACATGGCTTTCGTGTAAGAGAATTGTATGAGCATAAGAAAAAGGGTGGCAGGATTATTGGCACATTCTGCCTTTATGTGCCCGACGAGATTGTTATGACTCTTGGTGCTATCCCTGTCAGTTTGTGCGGAGGAACCGACTTCACGATACCTGATGCGGAAGCGATCCTCCCGATAAATCTATGCCCGCTCATTAAATCGTTCTATGGCTTTAAGGCAGGTAGATTGAGTCCGTATTTTCAAGTCAGTGATATTATTGTTGGTGAAACAACCTGTGACGGAAAGAAAAAGGTTTATGAGGTTCTCTCAGACCTTGGACCGGTCTATGTCCTTGAGATACCGCATAAGAAGAATGAGGATTCAGCAAAATTATGGAGGATAGAGATAGACAAATTCGTAAAGATGGTAGAAAAGATGACTGGTAATAAACTGACATATGAAGACCTGAAAGAATTTACGAAGATATTCAATGAGAAGAGGAGGGCACTCCAGAGATTGAACGCACTGAGGTGGAACTCACCACCACCAATAAGTGGGAAGGACGCTTTGCTTGTCAATCAGGTTGCCTGGTTTGATGAACCAGTCCGCTTTACGAAAGCAGTGAATGAACTTTCGGATGAACTTGAAGGGAGAGTCAAGAAGGGTGAGGGTGTCTTTCCAGAACAGCAACTTCGCTTAATGACAAGTGGCACACCTTACGCTATACCAAACTGGAAGATACACCATATAGTTGAGTCAAGCGGTTATCCTATAGTCGCTGAGGAAAGTTGTGTTGGTTCAAGATATTACACAGAACTTGCAGATGAGACGCCAGATACGATTGACGGTCTCATAGGAGCACTTGCAGATAGATACCTAAAAATTAACTGTGCATGTTTCACGCCGAATGAAGAGAGAATGGACAGCATAGTTGATTTATATAAGAAGTCAAAGGCAAAAGGTCTTATAAACTACACGCTATCGTTTTGCACACCATATCTGGTAGAGGCGAATAGGGTTGAGATGAGAGCGAAGAAAGAGGGCTTACCTGTGTTAAATATAGAGAGCGACTACTCAAGAGGCGACAATGAGCAGATAAAGACGCGCATCCAGGCTTTTATTGAATCAATTTAGAAATATATATGATAGGGTTGTAGATAATTTCTGAGGCATCAACTTATTCTAAAGATGGATATATATTATACAGGAGTAGATGTCGGTTCGGTAACCACAAAGGCATCTGTTGTAGATGGAAATAGCAGACAGGTGGGAAGTTCTATTATATCAACAGGAATATCCGGTTTTAATTCCGCAGAATTCGTGTTTGAGAGAGCCCTTAAAGAAGCGGGTATAACAAGGGAGATGATAAAGAGAATAATAGCGACAGGTTATGGGCGCTCACTGGTGTCGTTTGCAGACAGGCAGGTCACTGAGATTACCTGCCATGCCCGTGGTGCCTTCAGGAAGCTTGGAAAGCCACTCACCCTTATTGACATTGGTGGTCAGGACACAAAGGTAATAGTAGTTGTAGATGGAGGTAAGGTAGCGAGGTTTCTAATGAATGACAGATGTGCGGCGGGGACAGGACGATTCCTTGAGGTAATGGCGAGGGTGCTTGAGACCGACCTTGACAACCTGTCAGAGATGGCTTTGAATACACATAATCGCGCTAAGATAAACAGTTTGTGCACTGTCTTTGCTGAAAGCGAAGTTGTGGGTCTTCTGGCAAGGGGTGTCTCCAGAGATGAAATTGCGGGTGGTCTCTGCTACAGCATTGCTGAGAGGATATCAAGCATGACGAAGAAGGTCGGGATAAGCGGACCTGTCTTTATATCTGGTGGTGTAGCATACAATGGTGCTGTTGTCTCTGGCATCTCAGACATACTTGATGAGGATGTCTATATTATTGATGAACCTCAGTTAAACGGTGCTTACGGTGCAGCACTTGTTGCGATGACAGAGTGAGTTCTGACAGTAAAAGATATAGAAATATTTTTATTGTTAGAGATAGATAGTTAATTTAAAGTTAGTTGTTAATGTGAAAGGAGATGTCTATGCTTTATGGATGCCTTGAAATAGGATTTGACTGCACAAAGTGTGGTGCTCTGGTTCCATTAAATGGACCCTGGGAGAGCGCTCACTGTGATAAGTGTCAGACAGATATAGATGTTCCACATGATTACTGGAAAGATATAATTGATGACATCTATGATGAATTAAAGGGTGAATTACAGGAGGGTGATGGCAGAAACTCTACAATATTTGGGACGTTCAATACAAAACTTTTATATGGTCGTCTTATGGCAAGGTGTGAGGCGTGCAAGACCAATGTAAAAGTTAATGAAAGTTTGACCGATGCTTATACATATACCTGTGAAAAGTGCGGACGAAAGATACCGATTGCACCTGCACCCGATTGGTTCAAAACATTATGTCAGAAAGCAAAACCGGTTGTGCTTGTAAATGCACAGCTTCAGGGAGAGGTTGTGACAAAATCCAAATCGGAGATAGGACCGGTTGCTTTCACATGCCCGCAGTGCGGTGGCGGTCTTGTGGTGGATGGCACAGAGCGTGTAGTTCCATGCAAATACTGCAAGGTCAGTGTATATCTCCCCGATGACCTGTGGCTCCGTCTTCATCCCGCGATGATTAAGACAAGATGGTTCATTGGCTTTGAAGAGTAGATTTTCAAAATGGAAGGTGGCTTATTTTATATATTAGTTAAGTGCAGTATAAAGTGTCCAAAATGTGATAACTTCATGCCATTGAACGGACCGCTTCTATTAGCCCATTGTGACTTCTGCCAGTCAGATTCAAAGATACCAGAGAAGTTCTGGAAGGATATATTTGATGAGTTCTATGAAAAACTTAAGGGCGAGAGTGAAGGTAAAGGTGAAAGTTTGGATATCACTGGCTCTGAGTGGTTCTCTGAGACAACAGTTTCATTTCACCGTGTCATTCCATTCTGTCCGGCGTGCAGTGCACCTTTTGATGTAAAAGAGAATTTGACTGCCCCTTATAAACATACATGTTCTAAATGCGGAAATGAGATAGTAGTTGCGCCTGTTTCACAGTGGCTTAGAAAAATATTTCCTAAGGCGAAGATTCTAATTAATGCTGATTTGCAAGGTGAGAAAAAGGAGGAGCAGGTAGCGCTTTCAGAGCCAATCGCTTTCACCTGTCCACAGTGTGGTGGTGGTCTCATTGTTGATGGCAAGGAGCGGGTTATACCGTGCAGGTTTTGCGGTATCAATGTATATATATCTGACGACCTCTGGCTTCGCCTTCACCCGGAGAGGGTAAAGACGCGCTGGTTCATTGGCTTTGAGGATTAATATCACCAGAATTGTTTGTTTTACCTTTAATGAGACCTAATAAGGAAATATATGAGTGAAGGTAAGAAAGTGGAAAAGCCATGTGTAAATGTCAGGTATGTCTATATGTTCTGCAATGACATTTTAACAATAAGACATTTCTATACTGACCTTCTGGGTATGAATGAAGTAGCTTATGACGATAAATCCGGGTGGCTGAATTATAAATGCGATGGATTTTACATGATGTTCTTCAAAACAGAGAAGGACAAAATTCCTGTGGAAGAGCGGTGGGCATATCTACCGGGACCCGGTGAAAGACCAGGGGACATTGATGTCATCTCAATAACGGTCCTAATCCCTGAGGAGGACTATAAAGAGACGGTGAAGCGGTTATTGACCGCTGGGGTTCCATTGCGAAGTAAAGTGCCCGAGTGGATGCAATACAATTACTGGGGATTTATAGTGAAAGATCCGATGGGTATGACTGTGGAGGTTACCACAGTGCCGAAAGAGAACCCAGAATCAACTGTATGGGTTGATAAGTAAATAGATTTTTCACGATTATATTTTATATTAAATTAGATTGGCTTTGGAAATTAGTCAGAATTTTCTCTCTAATCTAAATAACCTCCAGAATAGTGGACTAAATGCATTGGAATAAGGAGTTATAAATTTAAATTTCTCAATGTAAAAATATAAGAATTTAATGACCATAAATATGAAATCAATATAACAATTTTAAAATAAAATAATTAATAACTTATTTACTATGAAGATATATCTTCTTATATCAATCTTATTTTAACTCACCTGATGTAAAATGATTTCTAATTCACCCTTGCTGTATATAGATATTGTTGAATTCCGTTTATGAAGTATGCATAGTTGCCATCAATATAAACACCTGCGACTGATGCACCTGTAGGTATCAATGGTGTTCCTACTTGCTTTGGATTTAGCGGGTCAGTGATATCAAACCTGAATAGACCAGCATAACTAACAGCAACAACAATATATGGCTCTGCTACACTTGAATCATATGTAGTATCAGTAAAACCAAGGTTCACAACAACTACCGGTGCTGATGGATTTGTTACATCAATTATAAAAAGTCCTCCATACCAATTGCTTAGGAATACATAATTGTTCCACTTGGTAATCTCTAATGCCTGAGAGTTCTTTATTCCTGTATTGGTAAGTATTGCAACTAATGATGGGCTGGCAGGATTGGAGATATCTACAATGTAAAATACACCGGAATAGTCGCCGATATAAGCATAAGAACCATCAACATATATTGCTCCAAGGATTCTGTTACATACTTTCAATGAGGATACAGTTGTTGGATTTGTTGGAGTGTTGACATCAGTGATGAATAGATAACCTTCCGAAGCACTGCCACCAACCCAGTAAGCATAATTGTTCTGTGCAACCACGGCCTCTGCTGACATTCCTGTTTTTACATCACTTCCGACTTTTACAGGTGATGAAGGCTTAGTTACGTCAATAATGAGGAGACCACTATATTTGTCGGCTACATAGAGATAGTTGTCTTTTTTAAAGACTCCAGTAGCACTATCATCTGTATCAAGCTTGGATATACTGCTTGGGTTCTTCGGGTCGGAGACATCACAGATGTAAATACCATCACCACCCGCAGCAATATATACGAAACCTTTATCTGCTACTATGTCAGAAAGTGTTCCGCTACCATTGAAGTAGAGCGAACCCAGAATTTCCCACAAATTCGCTTCTCCGCCACAATTCAAAAGTAAAAAGATTGTGACAAGAAGTAGAGCCAAACATATAAACTTAAGATTCTTCATATGTCCCCCTTTGTATATTAATTATACAGTAAAATATGCCTTTAAGTCAATTGTAATTGCATTTTTATTGTATAGTCAACTTCATTTTTATTGATTAATGTATAGCAATATGCTATAATATATAATAACAAATAGAAATACATAGGAGAATAATATGGGTATTAACAGGAACATTTTTAAGTGGATATTTCAAAATATAACCCCCGGTGAGGTAAACCCTGAAAAGAGAGTAGATGCTGACAGAATAATGGACAACTTCTATACCCTTTCAGATTCAATTTCCATTGCTTCAGCAAGAGGTGAATTTGCAAAGGATGGCAACTCTAATGGTGTCTCCACGCAGAACCAATGCAATCTATCACTTCTCACTGATAAAGGAGTTGACGGTCTTCTTAATGTAGGCGACTTTGTTGAAGTATCAGATGGCATAAATATATGGCAGAAGAGGACTTTTGATCAGCCATCAACCAATAAAGATGATGAACTTTCGTTTTCTGACCTTAATCTGATTAAAGGTGGGGGACCAGATGACTATTCAAACCCTGACTTCATATCATCTCTCTTAATTACAATAAGGAAGGGAAATACTCCTGATATAGTGCAGGCAGAGAGAATACAACTTAAGGGCAAAGGTTGCCTTTCGGGAGAGAAGATACTGAGGTCAGAAGAAAGTGAAACAAGCCTTGATGAAGCACTGTCGGGTGTGATAACAAACTTCTATTTACAGCACAATGAAGATGGAACTCACAAGGAGGCAGTTTTACTTTCTGAAAACCTTGATGCAGATTGCTTTTCAGATGAGGGCTTTGCAAATATTATTGATGGCTCGTTTGAATATGACCCTGATGGTGATGGGTGTGCCTATCCATGGTCGCGATATAATGAACCGGACCTGAGCATTGTTACCTCACCCGTCTATGAAGGTAGTTATTCTCAGAAGATAGTCGCAACACAGGATGGTGATGGCATTGAACTCACAATTATAGATATCAAACACCTGTGGGGAAAGAAGATTACTGTGAGTGCCCGGGCTTACTGTGAGAGTGCGCAGGTAGTAATTGAGGTCTATGATGGAACAAATACCTATCAGTCAGAGCCATTTGGCACAATGGGAGAATGGGACAAAGGTATTCTAACCTGCGCAATATCTCAGAATGCTATAAATGTGAAGGTGAGAATATATCTTGTGAGTGCTGGCACTTCCTATATTGATGCGGTTCAGATAACGACCGGGAGCCATGATATAGCATTCACTCCCTCTCCTGAGGTTTATGTCAGAGATAAGATTTCGGAAGTATCACCATTAAATTTCATAATGGGTTTTGAGAGGTGGACGGGCTATCAAGATGCTCTATTCAATCTTCCAGACGGCTGGATGCCCGCAAATTCACAGCCAGATGTATTGAGAAGGTATTCTAATCTATCAGCAATAGGAATATATTCCTGTGAAATTCAGGCAAGAAACAATCAGGGCATAATTCAGAACATACCAGTTGAATTTATAAATCAACTGAAGGATAACCCTTTGGGTTTTTCAATTCATATGTCAAAACTTGATGACAGTGGTGACGACCCTGTTAAGATTGGCATATATTCAGGTGAGATTCCTATTGCAACCACTCAGATATTAACAAGTGTAATTCCTGTTGGCTCATTCAGGCAGTTCTCAATATTTGGTGAAGTCCCACATAATGCTGAAGAGATAAGTGTGCGTATTGAGAATATGGCAGGAACACAGGAGAACTTCCATATTCTTGCTGATGGCGTAATGCTAACACTGGCTAGATACCCTGCTCGCTTCTTCCCATGCAATATCTATGAATCAATTATCTTTGGATTCAGTATGGCAGGCACAATTGACAATGGCTACCTTGCTGGACCATCAGGAATTGTGGGTGAGGGCTGGGTTTTGCCCTATAATGTCCGGGCATCACGCCTTTCTCTAAATCTCACAACACCACCACAACCGCAAGGAACAGTATCTGTCGCACTGAGAGTTAATGGCGAAAATACTGACCTTGTCATCGTGCTTAATAATCAAAAATCCAGGGGAGCATCATTTAAATTTGTTGATATTGACCCGACAGATGACACATTGGGACTGTATGCAACAGCATCTATTGGAAATGGTGCTCAAGACCTGTATGCTATCCTTGAACTTCTGAAAATGAACATGTAATTCAAATAGTATATGGTTAATAACAGAGCAAGTGAGAGATTTGATGAGGTTTTTGGGAGATTGTCCGCAACGGTGGATATGATGAAGGTAAATATGGATATTATTATCAGAGATATAAAGGGAATAAACAAGCGTCTTGAGGAAATCTCATCTGACATAGCAGTCCTGAAGTTCAAGTCAAGCATGTGGGGTGTGGTAGGGGGGCTCATAGCCGCAGTAGGTGTGATGCTTCTATCTCTTCTCAAATAAAAACATTAAAGGAGGGTTTATGAAGTTTACAAGTAGAAAATTTTTACTGTCAATGATTGGCACTATAAATTTTGGGGTCTTAACAGTCGTTTCATTTTTTTATAGACCTGAACTCACAATAGGGCTTGCCGGTGTTATGGCTGGGATAATAACAGCATATCTTGCCGTAAACATTACGCAGGATTATATATATAAAAATGGCAGGTAGGGATTTGGTTTATCAAACCCTTTGATTCGAACAGGTGGAATACAATGATGATTGAACTTGCATATAGATATAATAGCCCGAATAGAAACAAGGGTCGCCTTGATTATAAAATAACGAAGATAGTTATTCACCATACGCAGACAGATTCTTTCATGTCTGTTTATTGGACATTCCTTGACCCGAAAGAGGAGAAGAGCGCCCATTATGTGGTTGATAAGGATGGCAGTATCTATCAGTTTGTTAATGAGTGCGATACTGCCTGGCATTGTGGCGTTAAGGGTCATTGGTTTAATCAGCAGGCAATAGGGATTGAGATAGTCCAGAAAGACCCCACACCCTTCACAGAAGAGCAGTATCAATCGGTCGCAGAGATTATTATTGACTGTTGTCAGAGATACAACCTGCTCATTGAGTTTCCCTGTGATGACAGGTGGATGGGATACGAGAATGCTGAGAAGTTTAACGGGATTCTGGGACACAGTAATATTTCTAAGACGAAGTTTGATTGTCCTGGTGAGAATTTTAACTGGGATAAGTTGAGGGCAGTTATATTTGAAAGAACGATGCATCAGATTTACGAAAAAGGTGGTAAATATGGTCATGAATTATGAACTGCGCGATGTTGTGAGTGCAATAAAGAACATTAAGGTAGTTTTAGAAAAGCAATTATCTTCACGTATTACAAATTCCAAGTTACAGAACCTCCTTAATTCTTTCAGTGGGAAAATATCAGGATTAGATGGCAAAACTTTTACTGATATATATGGCAAATTGGGTGGTATCTTTAATGGACTTACTGATATTCTCACTGAACTTGCAAAGAAGACAGAACCGACTGATGTTCAACCTGTAAGTGCTGAATCACTACCTTTACCCATAGGGGCTTCAACAGAAACAACCCTTGCTTCTTTGTTAGGTAAATTAGATATAACATTATCTGCTTTAAGGGATGCTATTAAGGGGGAAGGAGCAAGGGATTTCACAACATTGGAAGCAGATATAGAAAGTATGATAGAAAGGGCGGATGTCAATCTATCAACGAGATTAGCGGAAGCAACATTTACAGATAGAATTGGTGAAGTTCAAGCCACTCCTACCGCCTACACAATGTTGGCACGCTTAAAAGATATTTATGAAAGGTTGAACGATTTATTTAAGGCAGGGCAGACAATAGGCAATACCGGGTTCAATGTAAATAATTCACCGACTGTCAATCAACCATCGGCAACGGACTGGAGAGTGGACGGACGCAGGGGGGCGACAATCAGTTTTGCATCAGTTAGCGTATCATCGTCGGGGGACAATACCATTGTGGTAGCAAACGCGATCAGCAAGATAAAAGTGTTGAATTATCTTCTCGTGGCTGATAGCGGTCTAATGACTGGAGTCAGCGTGAAATGGAAGAGCGGGTCTCTGACAGACCTGACAGGGGCGATGGCTGTGGTTTCAAATGGAATTCTTATGTCGCCACACGGAAGTCCTGCTGAGGGATGGCTGTTTGAGACCGCAGTAAACCAGGCACTGGTATTGAACTTATCTACAAATGCAGGTGTCAGAGGGCATATATCATACTTTTTAGAACCATAGGGCAGGTCTTAAATTGTAAGGGGTGATATATGGGAATAAAGTGGGTTAATATGAGGTTGGTTGTTGGCATAGTCATTTGTGTTGTTATAACAATTATTACAATCAAGGTTGTAAATAGTTGTGAGAGGAAGCCAAAGGTAATATCAGGTGGTAGGGTAGTTCAAAGAACTCCCTCGTGGGTTGAGGTCAAGCCGAAGGTTGTATCAGAGATTGAAGAGGGCGAACTGCCTTCTGACAAGGCGAGTGAGGAACTAAGGCGACTGAAGAAGCAGGTTGAGTGGTATGTGAGTTGGACAGCACAGTTGAAAGCACAGATTGAGGAAGGGAAGGCGACAGTTGAGAGACAGGACGCGGATATAACATTAAGGTTCAATGGCAGCGGTGACTGGGGGAGTTATGAGGGCGAAGCAGGAATAAGGTCAGGTGAGGGCTGGCACGAACTCAATCTACAATTTGCTCCAATACCTTTAAGGGTATATAGGTTAAAGAATGGCACTGTGCATATAATAAGCCCCGCTGAGTGGGCTATCATAGGCGATGTTGAGGTGGTGGAGGAGATGGCAAGTGAGCCGTGGTTCAAGAAGGTGCATCTTGAATTGGGTGGTGGGATTGAGTTAGATAATGACAGAAGCCCTATAATATCCGTTGGAAGTTATTACAATAATTATGGCATTGAGTTATCACATGCAGGTGATAACAATATCATCCAGTTGAAATATCGGCTGTTTTAATTTGCGTTTTGAGGTAGGTGGCCAATGGTTTTCTCATAGAATATTAGAACTTTTTTACTTTAAAGTATAAAATATCTATAAATAAAGGTTTTATTATGTGAAAATAAATTAGTTCATTATTTTTTATAGATTTTAATGACATTAGATAACGATAGAAAATCACCTCAAAGCCCATCACTGGCAAACCTGTTTGTTTCTTTCTTCAAACTGGGATTGACTGCCTTTGGTGGACCTGCCATGGTTCCTTACATTCGTAGAATAGTTGTTGAAAGAAAGAGATTGATAAGTGATGAGATGTTCAAAAGGGGCATTGCTTTTTGTCAGATGATTCCCGGAGCCACTGTAATGCAACTATCTGCTTATATTGGGCTTCTGACAAGGGGTCAATATGGGGCTATCGTGAGTTTTATAGGTTTCGCTCTTCCTTCATTCATTCTCATGTTTATTCTATCTGTAATCTACACTCACATCAGCAATCTCTCACCTTTTATCTCCGCATTTACCGGACTTCACGTAATAGTGGTTGCTATCATCGCTTATGCAGTTGTTATATTCGGTCGTTCTTCTCTGAAGGGTATAAAAGACCTTATTATTGCTGCATTAGCGTCTGTCATGTTCATCTTTGGAATTCATCCCATTCTTACAATAATTACTGCTGGAATTCTGGGGTATATATTATTCAAAGATAAGCCATCGGTGGGTTCAAATATTGAATGCGAAAAGAATAATAGTATCAGGACAAACAATATCAGGATGGTGATTCTTACTCTTCTTATTGCAATAGGTGGACTTGCGGTTCTTTCAATAGTAGATAAGCGGTTATTTGAACTTTCGTTCATAATGTTTCGTGTGGATATGTTTGCATTTGGTGGCGGTTTTTCTGCTCTACCACTTCTCTTCCATGAGATAGTGACTGTTCGCTCATGGCTTTCTAATAGTGTCTTTATGGATGGTATTGTGCTCGGTCAGATAACACCAGGTCCAATAGTTATCACGTCAACATTCATTGGTTATATCTTGAAAGGACCATTTGGGGCTTTTGTTGCGACTATATATATGTTCCTGCCATCATTTTTAATTCTCACCTGTATTGAACCGTATTTCAACCGTCTCTGTAATTCCCGCTATTTCAACAGAATTGTCAAAGGTATCATCTGCTCTTTTGTGGGACTTCTTCTATCTACGGTTATTAAATTTGCCATTAACATTGATTGGAGCATATCAAAAGTTATATTAGCGCTCATTGCATTTACTGCCCTTATCTTTAAGGTTGATATTATATGGGTTGTTCTCGGTGGAATTTTAATATCTATATTGTTTATAAGCAAATTACCATTTTAAAGGTATTTAATCTAATACCTAAGTATTTTATAGTTATTTAAATAACCTATACTTAAATATAGGAAAGATAACTTCTAATTATTCTTTTGTTTTATACTTAATTTTTAACTCATTCTTAACTAATTTTAACACATTTCTTTGAACTATTACATCTTTTATATACTGCGGGTCCTTGAAACTAATGGCATTATAGACACACCAATTCTCACAAGATGAACAACCGACCAGACATTGAAGCGGTCTTGCCACAACTGCTTTATTCTCTACCACATCATACTCAAATACATTTCTTCCACAACTTACCACACACATTCCACAGCCAACGCACCTACTCCTATCAATTATTGGAGCCCAATCTATCTCTTCTCGTGGAATTCCTTTCCACTTTGCAAACTTCTCATCTAATTGGTCTTTCATCTTATCGTCTTTCATATTTCAAACTCCTTTACCTTTTCTAATATAAAATATAATGCCTTATCTATTTCATCATTTGAATAATCAAATGTAGTAAAAGGACCTTTTTTCTTATATCCAACATCATTTTCTAAATTCACATAAGTATTATAATCAATACCTAAGTCATCAATTATTTTTTTAGCACACGAATTTTTACATCCATCAATTATAAGGATATGCTTTAAATTCCTCACTATATCAACCTGCCTTGGAATTTTATTTACTAATGCTGGCAGTGAGCATATTCCAACTTTATTACTGCCTAATGTTTCTACAACTTTATATGCTATAGCGCCTGTCAAAAAGCCCGTATTTGAAGCACCGCTATTACATATAATCAAGCCAACCTTTTGTGTTATCATTACATACCTCGCTAAACTCTATAAAAACATTTACTAATCACTGTTAGATGTTGTAGAGTATTTTAGTCATATTAATGATTGCAACCCATTTCTGGTCTATCCATAAGTTCTCCTTTAAGATACTTATCGAGAGCCCTCTTAACATTTTCTTCCTCAGTTATGAATACCTCTATTCCTGCTTCTTTCAAATCATCGTAAATCCGCCTTCCCATACCGTGTGAAATAACAACTTTACATTCGCCAAGCGCCTCTAAGATTGGTCCATGGTGGTCAGCATTATGTTTACCTTCCAATCCCCTTGCATGACCCGTAAAAGTATTGGGAAGATATTCTTGCTTCTTTACTTCTTTAGCTTCTACTTCAAATATAACAAAACCCCTTGCCCTCCCTATGTGGGAAGCAATCGTCTTACCATCATCTGAAACTATTGCAATCTTCATTTAATCACCTCATAAATCAAGGGGAGGAGAGAGCATTACCTCCTCCCCAAAGTTTTATTCCTCTTCTTTTTTCTCTTTCAATCTCTCTTCTATCTCATTAAGTCGCTCCTGGAAGTATTTTATCTCATCCTCAATATATCTCTTTTCCATCTCTAAGTCCTCTTTCGTTTGCGGAGCGTTATATTTGGGGTGGAACATCTCATATGGAGAAACTACTCTTCCCTCGGGTGTCTCATAATATGCATGTGGTCCATAACCGCACCTGCATGGACCAAGATATCTATAACCTGATGGAACTGCTGGTCGGGCGACTACCCTTTCATAACCACCACCATGACCGTGGCACATACCGTATCCCATTCTTCTCCCATAGAACATAATATCACCTCCTTCTACTTTGGATTTTTGCCTCTAAAACGACCTATACCTTTACCGCAGGGACCCCTGCCCCTCCCCTCAAATTCTCTAAAACCCCTGTCAGCGTCTATTCGGTGGATATTAGAACTTCCGCATTGAGGACATTTATCGGGTCTCGGAACACCATAATCAACGCTGAATGTGTGTCCACAGTCAGCACATTTAAATGTTCTTTGAGCCATTATATGTTCACCTCCAATAATCACAATTCTAAAGCCATTAATTAGAGCGCTTGCGGACTTATATCTAGCCCTTCTAAGAATTCTCCCAAATGTAGGTCTTGATATACCCATCTTCTCTGCTGACGCCTCATGCGTATACCCAAGTAGGTCAGCGAGTCGAATGGCTTCAAGTTCATCAAGACACATCTTTATTTCTTCTATACCTCTTTTCCTTTCAATGAATATAGGTCCAAACTCACAAACATCTGGTTTGTGGCATACATATCTCATCTTGAAAGGTCTTACCATAATAAAAATAATTATGAACATATGTTCATAATGAAATTTACTATAAATTATTTATTCTGTCAATACCTATTATCAAAAATTTATTAGATTATTCTTTTATGTTTTCATTAATTCAATACCAACAATAAAGTATATAAATGGTCCAATGAATTAAAAAATCTTTTATTCTAATAACTATTTCATACAATATTTATGAAATATTGATGAATATATTAGAACAAGAAGGAGTGATTGTAATGCGTAAGTTTATATTCCTGATTTCTCTTATATCACTTTCACTACTAATTGTAAACTGTGGTGAAGAGGGTGGTGGAGGTGGAAATGAGAACTACATTCCACATAAGGAGGGTTCAACATGGACATATAACTGTGTGGAGAACCAGATACAGCCATACGAGCAGACGGTATTAGTTAAAGGGACGCGTGAGGTATGTGGTAAGAACTGCCAGATTGAGGAGACATTAGTGTCTGAAGTTTTTGATGGTGGGGAAGAGAAGAGGTTGGAAGAGAGAAGTATTGTAAGGGCAATATTCCCGCAGGAATTTCTCTTATTCATATCAGGTCGTAATGATTTTGAATTTATTGGCTGGTGGAATAAGTGGGGCCTATCAAGACCGCTTCAGGGAACTGAAGCAGTTGACAGACCTATCACAATAATCAGAAGAAAGTAAATGTAGAATGAGAGTTCAATGAATACTGAGATATCAAACTTTTTTTATATTTTTTACAAAAAATGTAATTCCAATTTCGGATAAAAAATATAAATCCGGACATTAGGTTTTTTAGTTTACATTTTTTCAGTGATTGTTAAAATCCTTATTTACAATTTAAAACTATAATATATATTGCTTTTTTGCTGGAAAATAATAATATAAAAAGTATCAAAATTTGGTTTTATAATAAGATAGGTTTAATAGTTTTTTAATAAAATATATATGGAGGTGTTTATATGAAAGGTATAGTAAATGGACTATTCACACTCGCTATGATTTCTTTGGTATTATTCTGTGTAGGGCAGACAAACAGTGAGGATACCAAGCCACTAGTTCAAACATATGATACTGGCAGTGTTGATTGGGAGAATGGGCTTATATATGCGGTTGGTTATGCAGCAGTTGATACAAAGATGGAAAATCCTGACCAGGCAGAACTGATGGCAAGAAGAGGCGCTGAAGTTGTAGCCCGCAGAAATCTATTAGAAATCATTGGTAAGGTGAACATAGATTCTCGCTCAACTGTCAATAACTTAATGTTAGAAAGCGATACAGTTTCGTCTTGGATTAAGGGTTGTGTTGAAGGTTCATTCATCACTAAGGCATGGAGAGAAGGGAATAAATACTTCGTAGAGGTATGCATACCGATGTTTGGAAAACAAACTGAATCTAAAAGCCCACCTGTTGCCCCGGGTATCTTAGAGGGGATGAAGAAGAAACTCAGTGAGTCAGGTGCATTCCCAACAGAACTTCCAAAGGATGAACTATCCAAGTTTGACGCAAAGGAGATTAGCAAATATACTGGCATAATCATTGAAGCACAAGGTTTAAAAATAAATCCTGGTTTGGCTCCAACAATTGTTGATGAGGCAGGAAATATAATAATAAACGCAACAGACCTTGACTCAGAATACGGTGGTATGGCTGTTCTAATGAGATATTCTAAATCATTGGAAGACGCAAAAAAGATAGTTGGAGAAAATCCGGCTGTTTTTAAGGCATCTGGAGTCAATGATAAAGGAGATATAGTCGTAAATAAGGAATCAGGTGGTTTTCTAAAAGCGATTAAGAAACTTGGTGGTTGGATATTCCAAAGTGGACTGCTTGCTTTGATATTGTAACAAGATACTTAAATACAGAGTAAACTGAACTAATCAGGAATAGATATTTTAATAAATAATAGGATATTTTATTCTATTATTTAGTAGAATTGTAAATATATGATATAAGTTTTTATATCAGAAGGTTGAAAATGAAGAAAAAGAGGTTATTATTATTTCTATTCTTTATATTCTCGTTTTTCTCAGGATTTGTATATGCTGAAACATCCGACACAACAGTGACTGTAGAGGGTTATGGAACTGACTATAATTCAGCCCTTAACGATGCTCGCCGTAAAGCAGTAGAAGAAGCAGTTGGAGTTTATATTGAATCCACTACCCTTGTTGAAAATCTTAAGCTCATTAGCGATATTGTTAAGGCACAAACCACTGGTTTCATCGTTCCTGGGAGCGAGGAAGTGCTATCCAAGTGGCAGGAGGGAAATGCTTGGTTTGTTCGCTTGCGTGCTACTGTATCAAAGCGTAGCCTCCAACAGGTTCTACCAGAGATAGCACGATATTACTTGGTGCGTATTCCTGAGACAATATATGATGAACAATCAGATATGCCTGTGGTAGAAGGTATTATGCGTCAGTATCTGGTGGATAATAAGATAGATGTGGTAGAACCCCGTAAGATGTTCCAGAAACCTGTTGATATAGATAAGGTTCTCGCTGGAGACCAGGACTACATCGCAGATATTGGGCTTTACTATTTGGTCAATACCCTTGTAGTTGGACGGGTGAAGGTAGAGAAGCGCGCTGATATGGGTGAGGATGAGATACCTTATGAGATAAAAGACACACTGAAGGGTGTTGTGGTAGCGGAAGCCAACTTGGAGGTAACAGCAGTGGACTGCTCCACTGGTATGCTTATTGCCTCATATAGGTCAAAACCAGGTGAGTTCCGTGGTTTTGGTTTGGACTGGAACCGTGCTGCAGGAGACGCTCTGGATAGAGCATCCGAGGGTGTCAAGAACTGGTTCGTTGAGAGACTTTCCCCCAAGATGGTTATTATTTCAGTTTCAGGTGTCCAGGATTTCAGTGAATTTTTAAAGTTGAAGAAGGCAGTAGATTCTTGTTCAGGGGTAATAAAGGTTGAAGGAGAATTTCAGAAAGGAAAGTGCGATTTAAAGATTCTTTACCGTGGTGGTGATTATTTTGCTCTGGCAGAGGGTCTTACTACACAGATATCTAACCTTGAGATAAGTAGTGTCTCATCGGAGAAGATTGATTGCAAGTGGCAGTGAATTAACATTTTTATATCTAAGGATTTTATTTATGCGACTGATAATTACAGTTATTATTTTATGTTTTATGGCTATTTCTTGTTCGGTAGCTGAATTTGGATATTTTTTAGATGCTAAGATGGATATTAAATTATCACAACCTAAATGGCTTGGATTTTCATCAGGTGGCGATTATCTGTGCTTGATTGGTTATTATGATATAGTGATACTACAAAGAAGTAACTTGAAATGGAATATAATTGTTCAAAGAGAATTAGAAGACTATTTTGGAGGAGCAGACCTTTCACCTCTTGAAGAAGTATTGGTTTTTGGGGTGGGAAAGAATGTGAATTTATTTTATTTGGAAAATTTATCGGAAAGAGTGATATTTAAATGTCGTAATAATGTTTCAAGTATTTGCTTCTCTTATGGTGATTATATTTTAGTAGGTGATAAAGGGGGGTGGTTATACCTTTTGGATTGGAAGAGGGATTCACTGATATGGGAGTGTGAAACTAATAAAGGAGCGATAGTGGGTTTAGGTTTTGGACAGCTACAAGAAACCTTTTTCAGTATTGGTAATGATGATAAAGCTGTTATGGAATGGGATTTGAAAACGAGGAAGTTATTACGAACACTACAAATAGAAAAGGCACGATATGGCGAAGTTTATACAGTTGCTGTTACTCCATTCATGGGAGTATTTGCAGTGGCAGGACAGAGCGTTTATAGACCAGGAGGAGGGTTATCAGCAATTGGCGCTACCTTTGAGGAAATTATTGAAATTAGGGATATTGAAAAAGGTTATGAATTAGCAACACTTAAAGGTCATTTAGAGAGGATAAACTCTCTCTCCTTTTCCCCGGATGGGAAGTATCTCGCATCAGCTTCTGATGACCATTCTATAGGTATCTGGTCTATGGAAATTTTGAGGGAGGTTTCAACAATAGACACTGATTATGAGATGAAGGGAGCGGCTTTTTGTCCCACAGGAAGATATTTAGCGGGTTTAGATAGTAAAGGGAGCGTCTTTATTTGGAGTTTGGAGGGTGTTTCAAGTTCACCGATATACACATTCAGTAAGGTTGAATATATTCCGACACTTGTTTCTCTTCCACCATTTGATGGGAAGAGGATTTTAGTTGCAGTTATCCCCATAACCTCTAAGGGTGAGGTTGAATCCAATATTTTGCAATCCTGTGCTTCTATTTTTTCTTGTGACCTTCTTAAAACTGAGCGCTTCCGTCTTATAGAAAGAGATAGGTTAGATAAGGTTATTGAAGAGTTAAAACTGGGATTATCTGAAGTTTTTACGAAACCCAGTGAAAGTCAGAGATTGGGTGGCTTATTACAGTGTGAAGATCTGGTTTTCCTTGAAATTTACAAAATGGGTGATAAATTAACAATTTCAGCAAGAATAGTTGATGTCGGGAGTGGTGAGATAATAGTTGCTGAAGATGAGGAATATAAGGGACCTGTTGAACATTTATCTTTAGCCACTGGTGTGTTGGCTAGAAAACTGGCTCTTGACTGGGATAATTTAAGAAAAAAATAGAGAAAATAAATAAATAGGCATATATTAGATAATTTGTTATAAAAACTTTAGTTATTTCTGATATATACATTTTTTCACTATTATATAAATTAGTTACAATATAACTTTATTGATATTAAATCTAACCAATCAGGTTCCGCTTAAAATATGTGGGGGGATAAAATCCCCCCTCATTAAGTCCACCACTCAATTTTTAAAAGGTAGTGCCAATTCCAATAATTGGCATATCAATAACAGAAAAACCACCCCCTTCGGCATACATGCCATAAATATAGTTGTCAAAAAAGATGTTAGCATACTTAGTGATGAAAATATATGTTCCTGCAACAAGTCCAATACCACCAAAAAGAATACCTTCATCTCCTTGTCTCATAGCCATAAGATATAATGAACCACCTACATAAAAGTTTAACTTTGGATCATCAGGGTTAAAGAAGTATTTACAAAAAGGATTTAAACCTACAGTGCCCGAAGAACCAGAACCTTTTGTATATGTAATTGAAATATTAAGTCCAGAACCTACTTGCAAATAAGATCTAAACATTCGTCCCAAGGATCCGAATAACATAACTGACTTACTTTCTTTTCCTATATATCCCATTCCTCCAAAATTAACGATCTTATCACCCTTTTCTACTCTTGCCATACTTATATTCGGTGCCATTACAAATAAAGTAACTAGGACTATTAATAAAATACCTCTTATGAATTTCATAAAAATCACCTCCTTACATAACGATATTTAAAATATTATAAAATATAATAATTAGATAAGCGATTGTTTTCTTATAGATAAAAAAGGGAGGCATTTCTTCCCCTTCGGTAATAAAACTGTATTGTCCTCACTTCTGTAAGGGGTGAGATATTTATTTAAATAATATATTAAGTAAATACCATACTTATCTCACCCTTTGTGAGGACGAGCAATATCAGTTAAAAATATTTTCATCGCCATAGGAATGGCGACGCTACTTAAACAATGCCTTTACAATGCCAAGCGATGCTGGTTCAATATTATAACCTGGTTCATAGCGGAAATACTGAACACGACAATTATTCTCGTCAGCTACATATGCCTTTCCATTTAGTCCAATAGCTATTCCAATTGGATTGTCAAATTGTCCATCACCATTACCATAAGAGCCCCACTTTCCAAGAAAAGTGCCAGTAGAAGTGAAATACTGAATGCGATATTGTTCAGTATCTGAAATATATACATTACCATTAGGAACTATATCTATTCCAACAGGATATTGGAATTTACCATCACCTGAACCTTCGGAGCCCCATTTGCCAAGAAAAGTTCCCGTTGATGTGAAATACTGAATACGGTAATTAAGTGTATCAGCAACATATACATTTCCATTAGATGCAATATCTATTCCAAATGGATATTTGAATTGGCCATCACCTGAGCCATAAGAGCCCCATTTTCCAAGGAATGTGCCTGTAGATGTGAAATATTGAATGCGGTGATTACCAAGATCAGTAATATATATATTACCATTAGTGGAAATAGATATTCCAGTTGGATTGTTGAATTGACCATCACCAGTTCCTTCTGAGCCCCATTTACCAATGAATGTTCCAGTAGATGTGAAGTATTGAATGCGATTATTCCAACTGTCAACTACATATACATTACCATTTGGTGCAATTCTAATTCCATATGGGTAGTTAAATTGTCCATCACCTGAACCCTGTGAACCCCACTTTCCGATGAATGATCCTGTTGATGTGAAGTATTGAATGCGGAAATTAACAGTATCTACCACATATATATAACCATTAGAAGCAATATCTATTCCCTCTGGGTATTTAAATTGTCCATCACCTGTGCCATAGTAACCCCACTTGCCTTCATAGACCCAACCACTGAGAGCAATATTCGCAGTTGTCAGAAGAATTACAGTAAGGATAAACACTATATTTCTCATATATATACCTCCTTACATATTATATATAAAATATAATAATTAAATAGGGGATTGTTTTCTTATGGATAAAAAAGTGAGGCACTGCCTCCCAGTTAATGAATTGTGAGGGTTTGATTAATCAACCCCATCTTCATATTTTGGCAATTTATCACAATTTGTAGCGGTTTGATTTATCAAACTACTTCTTGCCATTATGAACATCCTTCCTATTGTAAGGGAGAATGCGCATTCTCCCTTACGGTGGGTATCCGTTTCGTTGAAGGCGCGACTCCGTTTTATATAACATTGGTTATATTGGACCTGTGCAATAAATTGCACCGCTACAATGATTCGTCACCATCTGAATGGCGACGCTACTTAAACAATGCCTTTACAATGCCAAGCGATGCTGGTGTAATATCTTGCCCTGGATTGTAGTGGAAATACTGAACACGATTATTAAGAGTATCAGTTACATACGCCTTTCCGTTTGGTCCAATGGCTATATCACGTGGATTATTAAATTGTCCATTACCATTGCCATAAGAGCCCCACTTGCCAAGGAATGTGCCAGTAGATGTGAAATATTGAATACGAAAAAGCAGAGTATCTACAACATATACATTACCATTTGGTGCTACTGTAATTCCCCATGGCTGGTTAAATTGTCCATCACCAGTGCCATAAGAGCCCCACTTACCAAGGAATGTTCCGGTAGATGTGAAGTATTGAATACGGTTATTCATAGAATCTGAAACATAGACATTGCCATCTGGTGCAACTGCAATTCCAGTTGGCTGATTAAATTGTCCATCACCATAACCCTGTGAGCCCCATTTTCCAAGGAATGTTCCAGTTGATGTAAAATATTGAATGCGGTGATTAAATTCTTCACAAACATAGACATTGCCATCTGGTGCAACTGCAATTCCTAATGGGTAGTTAAATTGTCCATCACCAGAACCATTTGTTCCCCACTTGCCAATGAATGTCCCCGTTGATGTGAAATATTGAATGCGATGATTCCGATAATCAGCAACATAAACATTGCCATCTGGTGCTACTGTAATTCCCCATGGCTGGTTAAATTGTCCATCACCAGAGCCAGATGAGCCCCACTTACCAAGGAATGTTCCGGTAGATGAGAAGTATTGAATGCGGTAATTATTAGTATCAGTAACATATACATTGCTATTTGGCAAAACTTCAATTCCTCTCGGAGAATTAAATTGTCCATCTCCAGAACCCTGTGAGCCCCACTGACCTTCATAGACCCAACCACTGAGGGCAATACTCACTAACATTAGTGGCATTATAAAAATTAGTATAATCCTTTTCATCATTCACCTCCTTGGTCAGTGGCTATAATGCCACGACCTTTAAGAAATATACCTGTATAATTATTCTTCATAAAAAAGTTATAAATGATTTTACTATCTTTTATATATACCTCCTTACATATTATATAAAAAATTTAATAATTAAATAGACAATTATTTTCTTATAGATAAAAGGGGAGGCACTGCCTCCCCAGAAAACAAATTGTAAGGGTTTGATTAATCAAACCCCTACCTAAACAATGCCTTTACAATGCCAAGAGATGCTGGTGTAATGTTTTGACCTGGTTCATAGTGGAAATACTGAACGCGATGATTATAATTATCAGTCACATATGCCTTTCCGTTTGGTCCAATGGATATATCATCTGGGTGGTTAAATTGTCCATCACCATTGCCAGAAGAGCCCCACTTACCAAGGAAAGTTCCCGTTGATGTGAAGTATTGAATGCGATGATTATTAAAGTCAGCGACATAGACATTTCCACTTGGTGCAACGGTAATTCCCCATGGTTGGTTAAATTGTCCATCACCTGAACCTTGTGAGCCCCATTTTCCAAGGAATGTTCCATTAGATGTGAAGTATTGAATACGATTATTTTCATTATCAGCAACATAAATATTGCCATTTGGTGCAACTGCAATGCACTCTGGGCCGTTAAATTGACCATCACCAGTGCCAGAAGAACCCCATTTACCAAGGAATGTGCCAGTAGATGTAAAATATTGAATGCGATTATTAGCAGTATCAGCAACATATATATTACCATTGTTTGTAACATCAATTCCACATGGGTAGTAAAATTGTCCATCACCAGTGCCATAAGATCCCCATTTACCTAAGAATGTCCCATTTGATGTGAAATATTGAATGCGATTATCAACATTGCCAGCAATATATACATTGCCATTAGGTGCAACTGCAATTCCCGCTGGGAACTCAAATTGACCATCGCCAGAACCATAAGAACCCCATTTTCCAAGGAATGTGCCCGTAGATGTGAAATATTGAACACGATGATTACGCATGTCAGCAACATATACATTACCATTTGGTGCAACTGAAATTCCAGATGGGGAGTAAAATTGTCCATCACCATTGCCCTCATAGCCCCACTTGCCTTCAAAGACCCAACCACTGAGGGCAATACTCACTAACATTAGTGGCATTATAAAAATTAGTATAATCCTTTTCATCATTCACCTCCTTGGTCAGTGGCTATAATGCCACGACCTTTAAGAAATATACCTGTATAATTATTCTTCATAAAAAAGTTATAAATGATTTTACTATCTTTTATATATACCTCCTTACATATTATATAAAAAATTTAATAATTAAATAGGCAATTGTTTTCTTAATAAAATAGATAACATTGATATAAATTGTAGGGGTTTGATTAATCAAACCCCTACTTAAACAATGCCTTTACGATGCCAATAGATGCTGGCTCAATTTCCATATAAATTCTACTATAAAGATAATAGATGTAATTAATTGTCAAACTGCTCAGTAAATTATAAGTATTTAGATATAAAAAGATTATCCCTAAATATTAATTAATTTATATATATCTGCAAATCGGGGCTTTTCAGAAATTTATCTTTAAGTTCATCTTCCTTTATACCATCAAGAATCTTATTCACCCACAATCTCAATTTCTCTTTATATATGTTGGCAGAATCATCATCGCCAATTTTTTCATACAATCGTATCTTCTGAATGTAAAGGTCCTTATGCGACTGGATACTCCTGAACATTTCAAATATCCCCTCCGCTTTATTAAGATATTCCTCACTTCTATTTAATTCGTCTATTGCAAGCATTTCTTGACCTTTTATCATGTATAACTCTCCAAATAAGTATTTGTTATTCTGACGCCCGGCATATTCAAATGCCTGTTTCAGGAGTTCATCAATATTATCAAATCTTGCCATCTTAATTAGAACAGAGACCTTCTGAACCAGAGACATATTCTCAAGATATTTACTTCCCACTCCCTTAAAAATCTCTATTGATTTTTCTGCATACGCAATAGATTTTTCATACTCACCTCTATTAGCATAGATGCCTGCAAGACCATGATAACAAAAGCCCTCACCCTGTTTATTTTCAATAAGTTCATTTATTTTCTGAGATTTATTATAGAGTTCCTCTGCCATATCTAAGTTATTAATAAGTGAGTAAGTTCTCCCGAGATTATAGTATGTTTTTCCCATATCAAGATGTGAACCAACCATTCTCTCTATTTCTATTGCTTTTTTATATAAATTGATTGACCTTGAAAACTCGCCGATGTCTTTATACTGATTTGCAAGATTGTTATATACCTTACCAACATTGAAAATATCATTATATTTCTTATATAATCTGAGGGCCTTATTATAATCATCAATTGAACCTTCAGTATCATCAATATCTGATTTCAGAATTGCTGATATCTTGTAGATGTTCGCCCAGTTCTTCTCATACTCCTCCATTGAAATAATACTCTCAAACTTTTTTGCGCTCTCTTTTAATTGCTCAAGATATTTATAAGCAACATCAATCTCTCCTTTAAGATGATATATCCAGACAACCCCATGGTAGATTTGTAGTTTTAATATGTTATTATCTTCACAAGCATCCAATGCTTCCTGTAATATAAAGATTGCTTCGTTGTATCTGCTTATAGATTCTAAAAAATACCCATAATGAAATATTGCTCTCGCAAGGTCTTCCTTCTTCTCTGCATAAGATATTGCACTACTAAAGGTCTGTTCTGCCTCTTTTATCCTTCCCAATAGAGAATATTGTCTTCCGAGTTTGTCTAAAACGTCCCATAATAGGTCTTCGAAAACACCAGTATTCTTTATGTAGAAGAGCGCTTTTTTATATGATTCAACTGCATTCTGAGGAGCATATTGACTGGCAAATGTATCCCCTACCAATATATAATACTTCACTGCTTTCTCATACTCTTCCCCCATCTCAAAGTGATATGCAAGGAATGTTAATAACTGCCTTTCTTTATCTGAATAGTTTTCCAAAAGCCATCCTGCATAGTTCCTATGGAAGGTTTTTCTCTGTCGTTTAAGAATACTCTTATATATCGCTTCTGCAAGTAGCGTATGTTTGAACTTGAATTCAGTTAAGCCCTCAAATGATGAATGAGAACGCTTCTCTATAAAATCTTTACTGAGAAGAAAATCTAAGGACTTCTTTGTGTTGGCAGTTAACAGGTAGTCAAGGGGTTTATCCCAGAATACATCACCAATAATTGATGCTGCCTGTATGACCTTTTTTGTCATTGCTGGTAGATTATCTACCCGCGAAAAGAAGATATCTTCTACTGTCTCAGGGACTTCAAATTCCTCTATATCTGGCTTTGCTAAATAATTTCCGTTCTCAAAATATATATATTCCCTATCTATCATTGTCTTTATAATCTCTTCTATAAAGAGGGGATTCCCATCACCTTTCTCTAAAATTTCATTCTTTATATCTTGCGGAAGCTTTTCAACACTTAAAAGATTTGAAATAAGCATGTCAGCATCCTCTGTCTGTAGTGAAGATAATTCAATTAAGGTTGTAAATTCCTGCTTTATAAGAATTTCTTTCCACTCTGCCAATCCTGGGACATCTGATAAGGGTCTTGTCATAAATATAAACATGACAGGGCAATTTCTTATAAATTTGACCAGGTAATTGAATGTTTCAAGTGAAGTTGTATCTGCCCAGTGAATGTCTTCTATTCCTATAATAATATTATCTTTTTCCTGTCTTATTATCTCATTAACTATATATAGCAGTGTCTGCCTTAATGTCTTCGGGTCTTCATCACTTTCATAAGGAATAATTGATAGAAACTTTGCAATAATTATAGGAGCATCTTTTGGAAGACCCTTAATGTGAACTAATTTTGAATCTATTGCTTTAAATAATTCATCATCTTTCTCATCACCATTCAAATTAAAATATTGTTTGAGAATATCTTTTAGGGGAAAATCTGGTTCCTGTGCAAATGGAAGAAACTTTGACTGATATACCTTAGTTGCGTCAACCCACTCCAGAAATTCATTGTATAGGCGCGACTTACCTATACCTGCGTCACCCTCAATAAGAACTACTGAAAGTTTTGAGTTTTTCACCGTTGAGATATATGTGTCTATTAACATCTTCAATTCCTTTGACCTGCCTATCATCGGTGAATATAAATTCTCAATACCTCTCTGTGCTTCTCTCTTCTCTTTAATATTCAGCACTTTATAGACCTTCACACTTGAAGACCTTCCTCTTACAGATGTCTCCTGGATGAACTCAAAGTCAGCAAATGCCTTTGCTTTCCTGACTGTCTCGTCACTTGTATATATCTCACCCGGAGGTGCAAGAACCCTCAGGCGTGATGCAAGATTGACTGTATCACCTATGACTGTAAAATCTTTCACCTTTTCTCCACCAACTTCACCTATAACTACCTTACCGGTGTGAATACCCATATGCATTTTTATCTCTGCTGGAAGAGTTCCTGCCATCTGCTCTATCTTTCTGTTTATATCAAGTGCACACATTATTGCCCTCTCAACATGGTTCTCAGTCGATATCGGAGTACCAAAGAGTATTAGCACTTCATCACCTATAAACTTGTCTATTGTCCCACCATATTTTTCAGATATTTTTGTTATCAAATCAAAGACAGTATTTAATAGTTCCTGAACATTTTCAGGGTCAAGGTGTTCTGAAATTGTGCTAAATTTTGAAATATCTGTGAATAGAACTGTTACATTCTTCTTCTCACCAGCAATTTCTATTGTCAGCGGGCTACCACAATTTCCACAGAATTTCTGGTTTTCAGGATTATCAAAATTGCAAGAAGGACATCTCATAAATATTGTAGATATTATGAATAAAATAATTAAAAGTCAAGAACTATTATCATTCTCTATTCAATATAAATTTATAATAATTATAAACATTTTATATAAAATTCTATTACCAAAAAACTATGTATATTGTTTTATATCTTTATCAAGGAGAAATTTTGCCTTCAGGTTTTCACCATTTATGCCTTTTAGAATTATATCTACCCATTCCCTCAGTTTGCCCTTATAGACATTGAGCATATCCTCATCACCTATGAACTTGTCTATCGTCCCACCATATCTTTCGGATGCATTTGTTATCACATCAAAGACAGTATTTAATAGTTTCTGAACCTCTTCATGGTCGAGTTTCTCAGAGATTGTGGAGAAGTTGGAGATGTCTGCGAAGAGGACTGTAACGTTCTTCTTCTCACCTTCCATCTCCAGAATGAGTGAGTTTCCACAGTTGCCGCAGAACTTCTGGTTATCAGGATTATCAGAACCACAGGAAGGACATCTCACAATATTTTAGATTTTATATATAAACTATGAAGAAATCAAGATAACCAGTCATTGATATTTATCTTACTTATTATTTTTATCCTTATTTCTTGTATAATAACAATCAACAAATTTATATGAGAAGGTATATATTAGTAATTCTTATATCTTTTGTTTTTATATGGTCTTCCTGTGGGGAGCAAAAACCAGTAGTTCATACTTTTGCCGTCTATGGCGACTCACGCACAGGACATGATGTGCATGTTCAAATTGTAGGAGATATAATTAATAAACATCCTTCTGTTGTTTTTCACACAGGTGATATGGTTGAAGATGGGAATAATCCCTCTCTCTGGCAGATATTTAATAAAATCACCTGGGACCTGAGAAAGCAGGTAGAGTTTTATCCATGTCTTGGTAACCATGAGAATGAATCACCTTTGTATTTCAAGAACTTTGATTATCTTGATAATCAGAGATGGTATGCAGTCAATTGCTACAACATCCATTTCATTGTTCTTGATACAAATGTTGACTTTAAACCTGGCTCTGAGCAATATAAGTGGCTTAGTATAGAACTTACTAAAAAATATGGTCTATTCACAATTGTCCTCTTTCACCACCCTCCATTTTCACTAACAAGGCAGGACGAGCAGACACAGGATATAAGAACATATTTAGTTCCGCTGTTTGACCGATATAATGTCGATATTGTCTTCAATGGACATGACCATAACTACCAGAGGTTCTACGTAAATAAGACCTATTATATAGTTACTGGAGGGGGTGGGGCGCCCTTGTATGACAGGGAATTTGATGACCCAGACTGCCAGAAATTTCTTAAAGTATATAATTTCTGTATATTACAGATTGAAGAGGGTAAACTGACAATTAATGCCTTTGATATTAATTCATCTTTGATTGATTCTGTAGATATTGATAAATATAATAGAAATTTTGACCTTTCTAATGGCTATATCTTTAATTAATTATGTGAAGTAAATATATATTTTTTAGAACTCATATTTATTATATATAAAAACCTAATGTCTCTTTAATGATATTATTAAATTATAAATAGAGATTGAAACGACAGTCAAAATAGATACAATTTATGTTTAAGAACACCTTTTTTTAAGGTAATTTCAATAATATATGATGTATAAGAAGGTTAATATATGGTTAGTCATCCTTGGAGCAATAACACTATCAATTGTTATTGTCTTTGCATTAAGTAGTGAGAGAACTATTATTACAAACATTCCTGTTGACTCATTCTACTACTTTCAGATAGCATCAAACTTTATATCTGGTAAGGGTAGTTCACTTGATGGCATCAGGACGACAAATGGCTATCATCCATTATGGATGATAATGATTTCGCCTTTCTTTAAGTTAAAAGGACACAATGAGATGCTGCCAATTCGTTTTGTCATTATTCTTGCAGGCATATTAACAATAGCCACTGCTTATGTTGTATATCGAATAACGATGATTATCACACAGAGAAAGATACTTGCGGTATTTGCCTTTGGTGCTTATATATTTTCTTCTAACAGTTTCTTTTCAAATATATCAGGTGAGCCGGTGCCGTTAAGCAATTTTCTGGTAGTGATTGGGTTGCTGATAACACTGGAGATAGTGTTAAGAGAGAAATTATCGTGGAGGGATGTATTAATATTTGGGGTGATATCAGGAATGACAGTTCTAGCCAGGACGGATAATGCTGTATTTGTTTTCACATATTTCATTCTAATTTTGCTGTGGTATCGGAAGGAGGGGAGGTTTATTAAGGTAGGCACAGCGGGGTTGATAACATTATTTACTGTATTACCCTGGTTCATATGGAGTTTAATAGTGCTTGGAACGATAAAACAGGCAAGTTTAGATGCATGTGCTTATTTATATAGAGTAAAGTTTTTAAATAATGCTCATAATCTTGTAGATGTATATTATGCTTCGTTAAAAAATTTACTGTATCCTGCAAGTTTACTTCAGATATTTGGATTTTCACCTTTCTATTTTTTATTAGTTTTTCTAATTGGTTCATTGTGTGGGGCGTTTAAGGCAGATAATAAAAAACTTGGTAGAAGTATTATAATTTTATTATCTCTCACAGGAGTTGTATTTATATTATATATTATTCACACAGGTATAGCATTTTACATAAGGACCTGGCATGTTGCATCATTTGCAATATTTACTGTATTGATTATTGTTAGTTTTATTCATATCTACTTCAAGTCAGAGGTTAACATTAAAAGATTTCTTATATTACTTTCAATAATATATTTCATTATATTCGCAAGGCACTTATATATAAGGCATATAGAACCACCTTATATAAGCCAACTTGATATGTATAAATCAGCGGATTATATTAATAATGACCCGAATCATCTATACGCTGTTTATGATGGTGGTATCATCTCATATTTCACCGATGGCAAAATATTATCAATTGATGGAAATGTTAACCCGGAAGTATACAGGGCTGTAAAGGAACACAGGGTCTATGATTATATGGTTGAGAGTAATGCTTATTATCTTATTGGGTTGATTGAGTCAAATAAATCTCTCTATGAGCCATTCTGGGGGCATCCTTTTGATGAGATATTTGAACCACTAAAACAGAATGAAGATGGTGTGAGATATGAGTTCAGTTATTATGAATTCGGTGTGTGCAGATTGAAAAAATTGGAATAGTTGGTGAAGACAGGACAATATTTTATCAAATATATATATGATATATAAAAACATAAATCTCTGGTTAGTATTTATAGGAACCGTAGGTCTATTGCTATTTATTGTATTTTCACTTAGCGATATACAAACAGTAGTTAAAACCATTCCAGATGATTCATTCTACTACTTTCAGATAGCATCAAACTTTATATCTGGTAAGGGTAGTTCACTTGATGGCATCAGGACGACAAATGGCTATCATCCATTATGGATGATAATGATTTCGCCTTTCTTTAAGTTAAAAGGACACAATGAGATGCTGCCAATTCGTTTTGTCATTATTCTTGCAGGCATATTAACAATAGCCACTGCTTATGTTGTATATCGAATAACGATGATTATCACACAGAGAAAGATACTTGCGGTATTTGCCTTTGGTGCTTATATATTTTCTTCTAACAGTTTCTTTTCAAATATATCAGGTGAGCCGGTGCCGTTAAGCAATTTTCTGGTAGTGATTGGGTTGCTGATAACACTGGAGATAGTGTTAAGAGAGAAATTATCGTGGAGGGATGTATTAATATTTGGGGTGATATCAGGAATGACAGTTCTAGCCAGGACGGATAATGCTGTATTTGTTTTCACATATTTCATTCTAATTTTGCTGTGGTATCGGAAGGAGGGGAGGTTTATTAAGGTAGGCACAGCGGGGTTGATAACATTATTTACTGTATTACCATGGTTCATATGGAGTTTAATAGTGCTTGGAACGATAAAACAGGCAAGTTTTGATGCATCCCCTTATCTTTACTGGACAAAGATTTTGAAAGAAAATCCAGATATATCTTTCTATGTAATATTTTATGGAACTTCTATTAATAGATTGCTTAACTCATACTTTATTTCCTTTTTATTTGGATATTCGCCTTTTAATATAGGACTATTGATTATTATTGGAGCACTTTTTGGGGCATTTAAAGAAAATGACCAGAAGTTCAGGAAAAGCATCATAACTCTTTTAATATTAACAGGTGTAGTATTTCTCTTATATTTTTTGCATACTGCGGTAATGTTGTATTTAAGGTTCTGGCACATTGCGATATTCAGTGCATTTACAATATTAATAATAGTCAGTTCTATAAAAATCTATATTAAACAATTAAAAACCTTAATAATTCTTATAACTGTTCTTTCAGTAATTTATTTTATGGTATTTACTACTTTTTTATATGGAGAGAAGACAAATCCATCTTATTCCCATCAGATTGATATGTTAAAAGCAGCAGAATATATAAATAAAGATAAGGAACATATGTATGCTGTGTATGATAGCGGTATTATCTCATACTTCACAGATGGAAAGATATTATCAATTGATGGAAATGTAAATCCTGAGGCATACAGGGCTGTAAAGGAATGCAGAATCTATGATTATATGATAGAAAACAATGTTGATTATTTTGTTGGGATGATTGGAACGAATAATTCTATCTACGAACCATTCTGGGGACACCCATTTGATGAGATATTTGAACCGGTAAAGCAGAATGATGATGGTATGAAATATGAGTTCAATTCTTCTGAATATGGTGTATGCAGATTAAAGAAATTAGAATCGCCTTAAAGATTAATTATTAAAAATTCATCCAAAATGTAAAATGCCTATCACTTAAACAGCGCCTTCACAATGCCAAGCGATGTTGGCTCAATCTCTGTCTCTACATACTTGAAATATTGAACGCGGTGATTGAAAGTATCAGCTACATATGCCTTTCCATTTGGTCCAATGGATATATCATGTGGGCAGTAAAATTGTCCATCACCAGAACCTACTGAGCCCCATTTTCCAAGAAATGTTCCAGTTGATGTGAAGTATTGAATGCGATTATTATTAAAATCAGAAACATAGACATTGCCATTTGGTGCAACTGCAATTCCATATGGTAATTTAAATTGACCATCACCAGTGCCATAATAACCCCATTTACCAAGAAATGTTCCAGTTGATGTGAAATATTGAATTCTATTATTATTTATGTCAGCAACATATACATTGCCATTTGGTGCAACTGCAATTCCATATGGGTATATAAATTGTCCATCACCAATGCCATAAGAGCCCCATTTACCAAGAAATGTTCCAGTTGATGTGAAATATTGAATTCGGTTATTACTTGTGTCAGTGACATATACGTTGCCATTTTGTGCAACTGCAATTCCCCTTTGGTAGTAAAATTGTCCATTACCATAACCAGAAGAGCCCCACTTACCAAGGAATGTTCCATTAGATGTGAAGTATTGAATGCGACAATTACCTTCATCAGCAACATAGACATTGCCATTTTGTGCAATTGCTATTCCATTTGGGTATATAAATTGTCCACCACCAGAACCTCTTGAGCCCCACTTACCAAGGAATGTCCCGGTAGATGTGAAGTATTGAATTCGGTGATTATATGTGTCAGCAACATATATATTGCCATTTGGTGAAACTTCAATTCCACGAAGGTAATCAAATTGCCCATCACCTGTGCCACCAGAACCCCACTTTCCTTCAAAGACCCAGCCACTGAAAGCAATATTAGTAGTTATAAGAAGAATAATGGGCAATACAAACAATATATTTTTCATATTCAACCTCCTTTATTTATTTAAACAGCGCCTTTACTATGCCAAGCGATGCTGGGGTAATATTTTGACCTGGATTGTAGTGGAAATACTGAACACGATTGTTATTATAGTCAGTTACATACGCCTTTACGTTTGGTCCAATGACTATACCAACTGTTTGGTTAAATTGTCCATCACCAGTGCCTTTTGAGCCCCATTTTCCAAGGAATGTCCCAGTAGATGTGAAGTATTGTATGCGGTGATTATTTGTATCAGCAACATATACATTGCCATTGGGACCAGCTGCAATTCCGGATGGGTATATAAATTTTCCATCACCAGTGCCTTGAGACCCCCACTTACCAAGGAATGTTCCATTAGATGTGAAGTATTGAACGCGATGATTAGTAACTTCAGTAACATATATATTGCCATTTGAAGCAATTGCAATTCCCCATGGGCCGTTAAATTGTCCATCACCAGTGCCATAAGAGCCCCACTTACCAAGGAATGTTCCAGTAGGTGTGAAGTATTGTATGCGATTATTATTTGTATCAGCAACATATACATTGCCATCTGGTGCAACTGAAATTCCGAATGGATATCTAAATTGTCCATCACCAGTGCCTTTTGAGCCCCATTTACCAATGAATGTTCCAGTAGATGTGAAATATTGAACGCGATGATTATAATAGTCAGTAACATAGACATTGCCATTTGGCGCAACTGCAATTCCCCCTGGGTGGTCAAATTGTCCATCACCAGTGCCAAAAGAACCCCATTTACCAATAAATGTGCCAGTTGATGAAAAATATTGAATACGATGATTCATTTCATCAGCAACATAAACATTGCCATTTGATGCAGCTGCAATTCCCCCTGGGTAGTCAAATTGTCCATTACCAGTGCCATATGTGCCCCACTTGCCTTCATAGACCCAGTTTCCACTGAGGGCAATATTAGTGACTGTTAGAAGAATTACAGTCAGGACAAATATTATATTTCTCATAATCCACCTCCTTTAATTACTTAAACAATGCCTTTATATTACCAATAGATGTAGGCAAAACGGATGTGCCGTATGTCTCCTCAACGAAGTCATCTAACCCAGCTCCTCCATTCATTGAACATTTTGCATATATTCCTCCATAACCACCAGTTATATTATATTTATAATCATCATAAGTAAGATTGTAGAAGTCAAGCCATATAGATAAATGAACAGGATTATCACCTGATGCAGTTATGCTTATAGATTTAACGCGATTTGAATGGGGATAATTATGCCATTCAGTTCCGACTACTATTATCTTATAAAAGTAATCATAATAATCACCATGTTGAACTCCATAAATAACACCATAACCTTTTCCATCGTAAGAAAGTCGTGTAAAAATACCAACTTCGGAAACATGCGATTCACCATAAGTAGGAACATATACTTCTTTTGCGGAGACCCTCATATCAGGGTCGCTTGCACCACCTGATGCTATGTAGATACCTGCAATATTTGCTTGAACCCACTTGTCATTCTGATTATGATAATATACCTTAAAGCCACGATATTCTGGATTAAGTTTCTCCCAATATGGTGAATCATCAAGGTCTGTGCCAACCTGATAACTCTCAAAATCATCATACCATAGAATTCCTGAGAAGCATATCAAAGGAATAATAAGAGATACTAATAATATATATTTCATAATCAACCTCCTTTAATTACTTAAACAGCGCCTTCACACATCCAATGGATGATGGCTAAATATTAGTTGCTAACTCTTCTTTGAAATTGTCTAAAATAACATATGGAAGGCAATCACAAGGGTATTCGTAAAAAATGCCTCCGTAACCTCTATCCAAGTTATAATAATTATCAACGGTTGTTATAGTAATATCATCTAAATAAGCATTTATATACACGGGGTCTTTTCCCTTTGCTTCAATAGATATTTTTCTTACTATTTTACCAATATTCTCGCTTGCCAATAAAGTGAGTTCTGAACCATTGAAGTAATATATAGAAGCATTTTGGATATTATATGAATTATGGTCTTTTTTACATATTAGCGCATAACCTTTGGAATTATTCACTCTTGTCATAATACCAAAAAGACAAGTGCCGTCTTCTTGGGTTTCTGCTATGTCAACCGAGGCCCTCATATTCGGATTATCTGACCCACCAGTAGCATAATACCAAGTAATATCTAAATATTCAAAGAATTTGACTCCAAAACTGTTTTGATACTTATATATTACACCATAATCACTTCCAAATAGAACATCCCAGTTAGGTGACTCCCCAAGTTGCATACCCAAATTATAACTGTCAAAATTATCCTCCCAGATAATGCCACCTTCTTTTTCACCACATGTAATAATTAGTGAAATAGATATTAGAAAAAATAATGGGATTATAAACTTCTTCATAATAATCCACCTCCTTTTATTACTTAAACAATGCCTTTATATTGCCAAAAGATGTGGTATCTATATTCACTTTATCAGAAGGGTCTCCCTCCTCAACGAAGTCATCAAGAATAAAATATGGAGAGCACATGCAACATCCATCATATATTATTCCTCCGTAGCCTCTTTCTGGCATATAATAACTATCAATAGTTTCAATGAGAATATCATCCAGGTATGCTGTTATATTAACTGGATTTCTTCCTTCTGCTTTAAGTGAAATAGTTTTTATCTCCTTATTTATTTCCTTTTTAGCAAGTAAATTCCAATTCCCTCCATTGAAATAATAAATCTCTGCAGATAATATCATCTTTGAAGCGTGGTCTTTCTCGCATAGAAGCATATACCAATTAGAATCGCTAAATCTTGTTGTCAGACCGAAATAACCTGTTCCATGGTCAGCCATATCATCAATACTAATTGATACTTTCATATTTGGATTCATTGAACCTGCCTTTGCATAATAACAAGACATAGATAGAACTCTTACTGCAAGACCATTGTTTAAAGGGTCTTTACATATTTTTGCATTATCATAATATCTCCAGACCCCCCATTTTCCTGTCTGTAATAACCGACTTCCTTCACGATAACTATCAAAGTTATCCTCCCACAGAATACCAGCGAGTGATATCAGAGGAATAGATATTAGAACCAAACACAAGATTTTCATATACATCCCCCCTTATGAAAATCTATTCTTAATTTAAGTATATTACATAATTACTTCAATGTCAATATATATATTGTAGCGGTTTGATTTATCAAACAAATATATAATAACAGCAAATAGGAATTTGTGCGATAGGAGGGGTGAGATAATCCTGACCTATATGCACCAGAACAGGTTTAATATCTCACCTCCTTAAATCGCACCGCTACCCCGTTGGATAACTTCATATCCAATATGGCTATCCCAACCTCTCCTTCGCCACCTTCATAAATTCAACTACCTTTATACCCTGCGGGCACTTCTCCTCGCACTCACCACACTCGTCGCAGGCGGTCATATCAACGCCCCACTCGGGCTTCGTCCCGAGAAACTCAATTCTCCCTCTCGCATAGTCCCACAGTTCCCAGGTTATCCCCGCTTCCAGCGACTGAAGCACAAAAGGTATGTTCACGTTCTGCGGGCAGGGATAGCAGTATCGGCAGTCAGTGCAACCAACCTCCTGCCTCTTTCCTCTCTCAGATAGCATTCTATTAATTTGCATCCTCTCATCATCAGTTAATGGCTTTAACTCCCTTACTGTCTCTATATTCTCCATAAGCATACCCTCATCGCTCATACCCGATATTGCGACAGAGACATATTGGTTTGAGAGGACGAACCTCAGCCCAATGCTTGCCCTTTCTGAAGGCGACCCCGAAATCATATCCATCATCTGCGATGACTGCGTTAAGCGACCGCCGGCAAGCGGTCCCATTATGACGACGCCCACGCCCTGCCTTACCGCCCTTGATATGGCTGTCTCAAGCGACCTGTCAATGATGCTATATTGCACAGTCATCACATCAAATAGTCCCGAGTCAATGATTGGCACAATCTCTGAGGGCAGGTCGTGGAATGAGAATGCGATGTGGCGAATGAGACCCTCCTCCTTCGCCTTCAGCATCTCTTCATACAGTCCAGGTGGAGCAATATCATCGCGATAGTTCCTGCCTTTTATGCCCCAGAAGTGATATACATCAATGTAGTCGGTCTTCAACATTTTGAGCGAATTATGAAGATGCTCCCACCATTTCTCTCTGTCCTTTGAATCAGGGCTCTTGGTTGATATTATTATCTCGCTTCTATCCAGGCACTCTATTGCACTGCCGACAATCTCTTCTGACTTGCCTTGGCAGTAGTATGGTGCTGTGTCAATGTAGTTAACACCCTCATCAAGTGCTTTGCGGACGAGGGCAACAGATGAGTCAATATCAATACTGCCATCTTTCTCGGGAAGACGCATAGCCCCGAAGCCAAGCGGAAAGACCATAAGATCGGTCCTGCCGAGTGGTCTGTGAGTTGATATATTTTCCATTTTGAATTAAATTATATCTTTTTGTTTTGGTTTTTGAAAAATATTTATTATAGATTATTAAATTAGTTTTTTATATTATTATTTATGAAATTTATAAGTTAAAGATTGGATTTATATGTATAAAATAATAAATACAGTTTTCATCCTATTGATTCTGATTCTCTCAGTTAGCATTTCAGAATGTCATATTGGTGGACAGATAAAAGGTGGTTTTTATATATATGAGATGCATTTTCTGAAATATGTCATTGGTGGAAGATTATATTGTAAAGCAAAAACATATATGAATATAGGAATTGACTCAACCTTTGCATTTCGCTCTCTAAATTATCAACGTTCGTCAACTGATTATTATACCCTTTTTATTGGTCCTGATTTGGAGTTCTTCTTCTTTACAGATAATAAACCACCATTTGACCCCTTTGTGCGATTTTCTGGAGGTTATGTCTATTCTAAAACTATATTCACAGAAACTGATATGTTTGGTCAGGAAACAAAAGATGTGATTAAATCTGATGGATTTTATATTCAGCCATCATGGGGTATGGATTTCATTATAAAAGGTTTTCCAATCATACCATTCTTTGAACAGGGAATAATTATGCAATATTATAAATATGTTGATGGTCAGGTAATGACAATGCAATATAATAATAGAATTCATGATAATGAAGATTATAATTTTTCATATTATATGTCAATTCAAGGAGGGGTAAGATTCTGATGATAATTTCAGTTGAAAATGAAAAGAAACAGGTTATATGAAAATTAGATTAAATATTGTCTTACTTATTATATTCTCCATGAATCTGATATTAACCCAACTTACTATGGCTGATATACACTGTTGCCCATCACTGGAGTTTGGATATATGCCTCTGATAACTATACTTGGAGGTGGACGGTTCAATTTTGAAATAAATCCATATGTAAAACCGGGATTTGATATTAAAGTTGGTTTTGCATTTCCTGCTATTGGATTACTTGCTGGACCTGACCTTGAAATCTATTTTGTTGAAAATAATAAACATCGTTTAGACCCATTCTTTCACACAAGTTTAGGGTATTTTGGTGGTGAAAGTATTGGCGGTGGTTTCCAGGCACTGATAATTTATACATCATTTGGTATTAATATTGGTTCAAATAAGAAATCAATAAGACCTTTCATTGAATTTGGTCCAATTATATACGCATATGGATATTATGGTGATTTAAAACCATTAATAATTCAAGGAGGATTGAGATTCTGATTTAAAAATCTCTTATCCGATACAACAAAATCTTTAATTACAACATCTGTAGAAAAACTTCTATTCGTCGGGCTTCCATATACCAGTAAGAGATGCGTGTATGTATAGTTCACCTGTGTCCGGGTCAACGAACCTCCAGCGAATCCATCCCTCAGTTCCATCTTTTAGTTCTATATTCCACCACTCCCCTCTTGCGCCTATGATATTAAATATTTCACCCTTATTCAGTTGTGGTCTTCCTGAGGCAGGGTCTGCAGAAATAGATGGCTCTTTTCTGAAGTTCTGCCCATCCTCCAAGGTAATTCCAGGAAAAAATTTACTTCTTTCAAGTCCAAGAGCGCTAAACAATTCATTAATTTCAAATGTATTTTCAATCATGTTTTCCTGTATTATTCCCACATATATCATTAATACTGTTTTTGAGTCTGGCTCGTAATTGGAAAACCTCCATGTAATCTCTTCAATGTCATCAGAAACACTTACCTCTGCAGGTGGAATATCTCCAATAGAAGTAAGTTCTGTGAAGTAACCCCATGTAGTATCATCTATATTATCAGGATAGAATTCTGCGGTTGGTGAGATAAAAAAGAGGGGAACGTTAAATTTAGATAATGAGCGATGAATAGTTATGGTTCCTTTTCCAATTGGTCCTTTCCATCCAGAGCCGGATGATAATATATATGATATAACGGGTGTTCCATATCCGAGTTTTTGCATATAATAATCTGCATTAAATGAGCATGTTATGGTCTTTTTCTCTTCACCGGTAAAATTTACTGTCCAGCGTGTAAATTTATTTTCCGTTAGTGTATAATTTTCATCTAATTTATCCTCAGTAATATAATCAACAGGTATATCAATATTATTAACTTTAACTATGAAGCCAGCATCATTGCCATTGATAACATCTACAATTTCCTTCTCTTTTAGTATTCGTTCATCAACACCAAGTTTTTTTATAGCATCAATAAATTCTTTATCTGTAGGACTATATAAATCTAATAAATTACCAACCGCATTCATCATTTCTGAGATTGGGAAGAACATTGTTACCTCTGTGGCAGGTCCATCGTTATAAAATACGAATTCAGCATCTATTTTTGCACCATTGTAATCTGGTTCTATAATTACATTCTCTGACTCCATTATGATAGTAGGATGCTCTCCCTGAGATGTGTTTATAGGTCTATAGAGCAAGTCATAGTAGCCAGCATCAGAAAATATAATGCCTGTGAAGATTAGAGATATGATTGCAAATGGTAGAATTATTTTCATATCTTATCTACTTCCACAAATATATGCCAAATTTTATCTTAAAAATAAAATAATTCATTATTTTTTAAATTCCTAATTGTTATTAAAAGTATTAAGAATTTATTATTTAAAAACAAATACTAATTCAGGGTGGACTGAGATTCTGATTTTAAAATCTTTTATCTAATACAACAAAATATTTAATCAATTATTAAAATATTCCATAATATCCACCTATCCACAATTGAGTAATTTTATAAGTGTAATCATATTCAAAACAGGGGCAATAATCACTCTTATAAGGAATTCCATCTTCTTCAGTTATCTCAGACCCTACCAGACCGAACTTTATACCCCATATGTGTTCTCTTTTAGCCCCCGCACTCATTTCAAATTTAGCAACAAATGATGGCACCAGTTTATAACTTATTATTTCAATATCTCCTCCAAACTGAAATTTGAAGTTTTTAACCGGTAAATTTACCAAAACCTCAACAGAAGGGTGTAAATAATCAAAACCTCCACCCATCCATAAAGAAGCGCTCTTGCTTGATGGCAGGCAGTAGTAAAAAGACAGATTTATATAAGGTTGCAAGTGGTAGTTTGAGCCAACATAATACGACTGACCTATATATTCTATTTGACTGCTATGGTATGTAATAATCGGTTCAATTATAAATTCCGCTGTGTATCGCAATCCCTCATTTAGAATTCTCATTCCAACTGGTGCGATGGCAGAGCCAATTAGATTATTCGGAAAGTTCCGATGTGAAATATTCAATCCCATTACCATCTCCCAATAAATACCTATCTTTATATTTGATGTTTCCTGTTTAATATATGGATATTCAAATGAATCATTTGATATAACATAAGAGAATGTAATTAAGATAGTTGATATGATAATAATAACCTTAGAATTCTTCACAGAATAATTATATGAAAAAATAGGTAATTGTTAATAAATTTTAATAGATATATTAAATTCAAAATATAGAAAACAATAAAAAATATGATTTCAGTTTTTCATATTGAAAATAGATATTAACCTTCTTATAATCTCAATTTAATATTTTCTATGTTGTGGATTATATGAACATTGACCTTAACTTTTTGACATATATTATTGTTGGCTTTGTTGCGCAGTTCATTGATGGGGCGCTCGGGATGGCTTATGGCGTCATCTCAAACTCGTTTATGCTTGGTCTCGGTTTTCCACCTGCTATTGCAAGCGCTACGGTTCACGCAGCGGAGGTGGTTCTCACGGGTGTGTCGGGCTTCTCACATTTTAAGTTCGGCAATGTTGACAGGAGGCTCTTCTTACGCCTTATCATCCCGGGAGTGATAGGCGGGGTAGCAGGTGCTTATATTCTGACGCATGTGCCGGGGAATATGATAAAGCCATATATCGCAATATATCTTCTCGGTATGGGTATCTTTATCCTCATCAGGGGAATAAGAAAGATGCAGGAGAAAGATGTGAGGAATCCTTACTTTATATCAGGGATTGGGACTGTCGGTGGCTTCTGCGATGCTATAGGAGGTGGTGGCTGGGGTCCGATAGTCACGACAACGATAATGGCGAGCGGACATACGCCAAGAAAGACGATTGGCTCTGTTAATGCGTCTGAGTTCTTCGTCACAGTTGCTGAGAGCGTAACATTCTTTCTCACAATAGGGCTTGGCTACTGGAAGATAATGATTGGAATACTGATTGGCGGGCTCATTGCAGCACCACTCGCCGCCTATAGTTGTAAAAAGATACCATCAAGACCTCTTATGATAATGGTCGGAATACTCATTCTGCTCACAAGCGCGAGGACACTATATCTGGTCTTCAAATAATTCGACTTCTCTGATTTATTGATCACATCATTTATTTTTCTTTTAATTTTGTTAAAATATCCTAAAAGGGAGGTATAGAATAAAGAATGTCCTGATTATAAATATATTATTTCTTTTTACCCTCTCCTACCCAGTTCCTGGAGACACTATAAGGGAATTTGACCTTCTTGGACAACCAGGTGGTGGTGTTTCTGGACTCGCTTATGACCCTGAAGATGGCAATATCTTTGCTGCTGGCTCATGGGGAATATTCTATATCACATTCTGTAAGTTCAAAAACGATGATAGTGTAAGTATTATTCAGCCCTGGCAAGAACTTGAATGGCAGTATAAGATATGGGATATTGCATACCCTTTTAGATACTATAACCAGGATGCATTGATTGCAATTGATAAAGAAGTTGACTATTCAAGGCCGGCAATGAGAATATATAACAAGACGAATGGAAATTATCTTGGTTCACTTTCAATATTACCATATGGAAATAGTTTATTTTCTGGTATAGCGTCCGACTATAACGAAGTTTATCTCTATGTTGCTGGTGGGGATGGAAAAATAAGAAAGTGGAATGGTTATGAATGGAGTGATTTTGGTGATGTATTAGAAAATTCTCAGGGTGTTGCATATGGATGGAACCATGTCTTTGTTGTCCACTCATATAATACATATGAAATAAGGGTTTTCAAGAGCGATGGCACATTCGTTAAAGACATTTCTTTGAATAATTGGGGTGATTATTATATGTGTGGTTTATGCAGGGGAAGGGACAATGTTGTTAATAGTAGTGAATCTATATATGTAGCTTGCCATTATCCTGCATCTGTAATAAAGGAGATAGAAATAGGTGATTTTAACCAGACAGATATTAAGATAACATCGTTTGGAGACATAAAGGCACTATTTAAATAGGCAATTGTTTTAAACATCTGAGAATATCTATCTCAATATCTTTTTAGAACCATTTTATTAGCAAAATAAAAATTCCATTTTTATCTTATTCTGTTATAATTCTTTCGCCAACAAAAATATTTGCTGGTAGTTTTTTATAAAGGAGGAATCTATGAAGAGAATAAATATACTTCTGGTTATCGGGCTATTCTTATTATCAGCAGTGCCCGCTCTTGCCAAGGGTCCAATTGAAACAGAGCCCGCTTATACAATCGGTGCAGGTCACTTTGACCTTGATGGCAGTTTTGACCTGAAGTGGCAGACAAAAGGTGCAGATGAAGATAAGTATGTGCTTCTTGTCTTCAATGCTGAACCAACTATAGGGATACTGCCAATGATGGATTTAAGGGGTAGAATTCCTGTTGGTTATAACTTTCCTAAAACGGAATCTGATGAAAACAAAAGTGGTTTCGCTCTGGGTGACATTGGTGTTGGTGTCAAGTATGCTTTCTTAAGAGAGCCAGATATGCCCCTGACAATGTCTGTATTTACTATGGTGACACTTCCTAACGGTAAAGCATCGTATCACATGAGCGAGGGTCTGACGAAGGTTGATATTACCGGCTGTGTCTCAAAGACGCTTATTCATATCATTATGCTTCACGCTAATATAGGCGCGGGCTTTGCCAAACCAGAGGCAGAGGGTGAGGGCTGGCAGGGTGGCGACCTTAGATTAACAAGTGCTATCGTAATCGGCTTCCCATGGACACTTGCTCTCTTCGGTGAAGTGGTAACAAAGAGACCTCTTTCTGGTGATAATAAAGTGTGGATGTCTTATTCAAATACAGGTCTTGTATTCTCACCAATACCACTTCTCAGATTTAATTTCTCATTCCTCTATGACCTTAAGGACTCACCTGATATGAAGTGGGGCATCCGCGCTGGAATAAGCTTTGGCCTGTAAGAAATAAGATTGTTAATCTTTATAATTAACATAGAGCCCCTGTTATCAGGGGCTTTTATCTTATTGGTAATGAATTATTAAGGGTTTATTTAATCTCAGGGTCAAACATGAAGTGATAGAGGATATTTAGAGGTTTTAACGAGCGTGTTGCGAATGTCCAGCCAGTAATTGCCTTTTCAATATTGTCTGAAAGATATTTTGAGCATGTTGATGCAACATAGCTGTTCTGTATATAACCGTCAGACCTTATTTCAAATGCGATGTCAACACCCTTCACAGGTGTGCTGTCTTTCTGTGAACGGTATGCTGCATATATCGCGTTCAGTTCTGCAACATAGCCACTGGTTACGCATTCATTCAGGACTGCATCTTCAATTGTCTCCTTACCGCTTTGTATTACTATTGTTCCCCTCTCAAGTGGGACATCACTGAAACTGTAGTTAAATGTAATGAATGTAGTTGTGCCATCAAATGGTTCAAATAACCACCTCTCTGTTATTTTCTGGATGAACTGTGATATACAGCCATTGCATGTCTCCTTAACATCCCCCTTAGCGGTTCCATCTGCATGAATTTTAATTTCCATTGTCAGTGTGTCATAACTATCTCCCCCTGATGCAATATGGCATGCGTATGCGATGTCAAGCAAGCGTGTATAACCCCTCTCTTCCATCTGAGAGATGACGCTCTCAATAGAGAGACCATGACCTTCATTCACTATTGCATTACTGATTACACCTTTGCCTTCTGACAGAGAAATAAATGTAAGGATTAAAAGCACGCATATAAGAGATAGTGGAAAATAAAAATAAGATGGTTTAAGCATACTAAATACCTCTTTTCAGGTTTGATTATATTATAAATGAGATATTGGAGAATATATAATAGTTAAAGTTTGTAAATATTTATATATTGGGATGGTAGTAATTCATTATATATTGTTTAAGAATGTTTGTTTATATAGATGATTTGATATAAGAGAGGTGTTATATATGAAAAAAAGCGCCATATTACGAAAAGCAATAATGGAACGCAGGGCGGTAGTTGTCCCCGGCTGTCATGATGCACTGAGCGCGAGAATTATTGAGAGATGTGGCTTTGAGGCAATTCAGGTCTCTGGCTTTGGTCTTGCCGGTTCGCTCCTCGCAAAGCCGGATGTAGGTCTGGTGCAGATGAAGGATGTCCTTGATATGACATACAATATCGTCCAGGCGGTGAATATTCCTGTTATGGCTGATATTGACACAGGTGGTGGCAACGCAATAAATGCTATGTGGATAACAGAGTGCCTAAACAATATGGGGTGTGCCGGTATGAACATAGAAGACCAGGTCTTCCCAAAACGGTGCGGTCATATGGCAGGTAAGGAGGTAATATCAGCAGATGAGATGGCTGGTAAGGTGCGCGCCTGTGCTGATGTTAGAGACAAACTTGACAGGGACTTCATAATAAATGCCAGAACTGACTCATATTCTGTCTATGGTCTTGATGAGGCGATAAGGCGGTGTAACCTTTATCTGGAAGCAGGTGCCAATTTGGTCTTTATTGATGGTATAAAGACAAGGGCAGAGATTGAGATGGCTGTAAAAGAGATAAAAGGACCACTGTCTGTAAATTTGATGGATGCGATAACAGGTGTGAAGACAGAGTTGATTCAAATACCTGAGCTTGCGAAGATGGGCGTTGGACGCGTTTCTATTCCAGTTGCCTCAATAATGGTGACTCACAAAGCGCTGATGGATTTCTTCACAGCACTGAAGAAGTCACCGACCGGGCTTCTTTCTGGAGAGACAGAATGGATAACATCATTTAAGGACTTCACTGACTTTGTCGGGCTTGGTGAATATAGAGAACTTGAAGACGAGTATCTGCCAGAAGAGAGAATTGAACAGAAGTATAAGCAATAGAATAATTGATATGGGTGTAAAATTTCTCTCTGCGGTCGCTTCAATTGAACTCGCAAGGGATGAGAAGACAGCGGATGAGTTTGCTGAAAAAATGAAAAACCCCGCGGGAACAGTCTATAGATTTAGTTTGCCAATATTATTATTGATGGGTAATGTCAAATCGAGAATTGAGGGTGGAGAGAGGTAATACTATTTTTTATTTTCTAATATCTTATTCGTAAATAATATAAAATATCATAGTGTTATATAGGGTTGGTTGTATCCTCATAAGATTATAGGTTATGACAGATAAAAAAAGGAGTTCGGGTATGTTAATTCCTACAATAGTTATGGCTGTGATAGCCATAGTTCTTTTGATACTCGGGTTTTTCAGGGGTCAGGGCGAGCACATCACAGGGCTTAAGTCGGGGCTTCAACTGACGATTCAGGTTCTGCCTCTGCTCATATTCGCATTCATTGTGGCGGGGATGGTTCAGGTTCTCGTGCCGAGGGAGGCGCTTGCGAGGTGGATAGGCACAGAGTCGGGTATCAGAGGCATAATGATTGGAACTGTTGCGGGCGGGCTTTCTCCTGGTGGACCCTATGTCAGTTTACCAATAATGGCGGTTCTTCTTCAGTCAGGAGCGAGCATCGGCACCACTGTCGCATTTCTTACCGGTTGGTCTCTCTGGGCTGTTGCACGCCTTCCAATGGAAGTTGGAATACTTGGCTGGAAGTTCACACTGGTTCGACTTGTCAGCACGTTCTTCTTCCCACCGATAGCAGGTCTCATAGCCCAGGCGTTATTCGGCGGTGTCAAATGGACTTTATAAATGTCCAAAGATTGATTTATGATAAATTGAATAAAAAGGAGGGTATATGGATGTTAGGGAAGCAATTGAAAAAAGAAGAGCATATCGTTCATTTGAGCAGGTCAAGATAACTGAGGAACTGATAAAAGACCTTGCAGGGTCAGCACAGCTCGCACCATCTTGCTTTAACGACCAGCCATGGCGTTTTATCTTCGTCTATGACCCTGATATGTTGAAAGAACTGCACTCTGCGATGTCCAAGGGTAATGAATGGACATTTGCATCTTCAATGATTATTGCTGTTGCAAGCAGACCAGACCTTGACTGCATTATAAAAGGTCGCGAGTATTACCTCTTTGACACAGGCATGGCGGTATCACTCATGATACTGAGGGCAACAGAACTCGGTCTTGTCGCTCATCCTATTGCTGGCTATGATGAAGATAGAGTGAAGGAAATACTTAATATTCCAGTTGATATGAAGGTAATAACACTGGTGATTGTAGGGAAACACTCAGATAAGGTAAGCACTGTTCTATCAGAGAAGCAAATGAGTGATGAAGAGAGAAGACCCGAGAGATTGCCGTTTGAGAAGTTTGCATTTATAAACAGGTGGCAGAGATAATTGCAATTTTTTATCTATTTTCTTTATAAAGAATGTGCGGAGGCATTATGGAAGATATAAAAGATGCTGAGGTATTGTGTGATAAGGGTAGTGACCTTTTCAGAAATGGAAGATATGAGGAAGCGCTCAATGCCTATGTAGAGGCATTAAGGTTAAAACCAGATTTTTCTGATGCCTGGAATAACAAAGGATTAGCCCTCTATGCATTGAGTAGATTTGAAGAGGCACTCACCTCTTATGAAAAGGCATTGGAATTAAACTCCAATTACCCTGAGGCATTAAACAACAAAGGTATTACACTTTTTGCATTAAACAGGTTTGAAGAAGCACTTTCTTCCTATGAAAAAGCATTAGAACTAAATCAATATGATGCCAGCACATGGTATAACAAAGGGAACGTTCTTAATATTCTCAAAAGATATGATGAGGCGATAAAAGCGTTTGAAAAGGCAATAGAGTTAAATCCCGATTTTTTTGAGGCATGGAATAACAAATGTATAGCATTTTTCAATAAGGGTGATTATGAAATGGCGCTGAAGTCATTTAAGGTTGTATTGAATATGAGACCGGAAGAAGCCAATCTCTGGTATAGCAAGGCAAGCACCCTTTACTATTTGAAGAGATTTGAGGAGGCAATTGCCTCGTTTGAGAAGGCAATAGATTTAAGCCCGAGTTATGGAGTTGGTTATTATTATATATCTGAGATATATGCTATGGGAGATAATAAGGTAAAGGCACTGGAATATCTGAAAAAGGCGGTAGAATTTAACAGCGAATGTAAGGGGATAGCAAAAACTGATGAGTATTTCAAGAAATTCTGGAATGATGAGGAATTCAAAAGGATTGTTGGATGAAGCATAAATTCTCCCCATTTCTATTGACAGATGATACAATTTTTTATATTATTTAATAATATGAAGTCAAGACATATATGTCATTGCTGGTGGGACGGATGGGGAATCTTCCTATTCTAGATTAAAAATCTAAACATTTTTATTGATAAGAAGTTTAGCACCTTAGATGTGTTTAGTATCTATCTGAGGTGTAAATAAAACCTTTCAGGAGGTGTTTAAGATGGATAGGTCATTAATTGAGGAAAGATTGCCAGATGTATGGAAGCCATATATATCAATGGTCAAGGAGATAATGAAAGATGGGGCGCTTTCAACAAAGGTGAAGGAACTTATTGCGACTGCCCTCTCAATCGCTGTCCACTGCGAACCGTGCATAAAGATACACATAAAGAGGGCTGTTGAAAACGGTGCTACAAGAGATGAGATAGCAGAGACGCTCGCAGTAGTGCTTCTTATGTGCGGAGGTCCAGGTGATGTCTGGACGAGGAGAGTTATAGAAGAAACACTAAATAAGTGTTTTGAAAAATAGAAATATGATCATTTGAGACAGAGATATTACATAATTTAGAAGGAAAGGAGTAAGATATGTGTAAGAAAAGAAAACTTCATTTATCCACTTATAAGGTTGTTAGTTTACTGACAATTTTTATAATCAGTTTGTCAATTTTTGGTATGAGCAGAGTGCAAGCGGAGGAGTATCTAAATCCTATAGATAAAGCCCTTAAAACTGGTAACCCCGTAGTTGTAGATTTTGGAAGAGATATGTGTATTCCCTGTGTGAAGATGAAACCTATACTTGAGGAGTTGAAAGAAGAATATGAAGGGAAGGTAGAGATTGTAATTATAAATATTGATAATTATCCATCTCTTACTAAAAGTTATAGAATAATGCTCATTCCAACTCAGATATTCTTTGATAGCGAGGGAAAAGAGATATATCGTCATGTGGGTTTTATGTCTAGAGAAGAGATTAAAAATAAATTAGGTGAGATTGTAGGAGGAGATTTTTGGAAGCAATATTAAATAATATTAGCCATATCATAGAGACCAACTACTGGCTTGCCTTTTTAGCAGTATTCTTTGGAGGTATGCTTACTGCTTCAAATCCCTGTGTATTGGCGATGATACCATTAATTATTGGCTATGTCGGTGGGTCTAAAGAAACAAAGGGATTTAAAAAATCTCTCATATTCTCACTCTTTTTTGTAATTGGTCTTTCTATTACATTCACAATACTTGGAGTAATTGCGGTTTTTCTTGGAAGGTTGTTTGGAGATGTAGGTGGCTTTTGGAAATATATTGTTTTCGCAGTATGCCTGATAATGGGGTTATACCTGTTAGGCGTCTTCAAGATTAATATAAAGATAGCACCATCCTGGAAACCAAAGATAACAGGAATGCTTGGTGCTTTTCTTTTTGGAATTCTATTTGGTGTTGTATCTTCGCCTTGTGCTACTCCGATATTGTTTGTGCTTTTGACATTAATAGCCGTGAAAAGCAATATAATTTACGGTATCTCACTACTTTTCTTCTATGCTTTGGGTCATAGCGTTTTAATAATTGTGGCTGGAACATCAATAGGGGCTGCCAAAAGTTTATTAGAATCAAAGGGTTTGAGAAAATCAACTGACATATTAGGAAAATTAAGTGGCGTGCTTATTATCCTTGTAGGTGTATATTTTCTTTTCTTTGTCAGATTATAGATGGGAGGTGATATGAAGATAGAGGTTATTGAAATAGGTTGTTCTGCATGTAAGTTGCTACTTGAAAGAACCAGACAGGCAGTAAATGAATTGGGTTTAACTGAGCATATTGAGGAGATAAGTGATATATCAGAGATGGTGAAGTATGGAATAACATCATTACCCGCGCTGATTATTAATGGTGTAGTGATGAGTGAGGGGAAGATTCCAAAACTGGAGGAGATAAAAGAATTTGTAAAAGGATGACAAAAAGGAGGATAATATAAATGACAGCAACCTGGTTTCCAATAATTGACTGGGACCTATGCAATTCTTGTTTTGAATGTGTAAAATTCTGCCCACATGATGTGTTTAAGATTATTGACGAAAGACCAATTGTGGTAAATCCACTGAACTGTGTTGAGTTCTGCAGGGGATGTCAGAAGGGCGCCTGTGATTACGATGCAATATCATTTCCAGGCGATAAGAAGGTAGTTAAGGAGGTGAAAAAGAATGGATAAGACAGGATTATTGCTTTGCGTTTGCCAGGGGACATGCCCATCATTTGAGAAGATGAATGTATTTGAGGTATTGAATGCTCTTAGAAAAGAAGAAAAGGTAGATTTCGTTGCCCTGCATCCACAGCTATGTTCCGATGACGGTGATGAGTTTCTGAAGGTGCTTCTGTCAGGTAAGAATATAGACAGGTTGATAGTTGCTGGCTGTGACCCTGTTATGCAGAGAAAGATGTTCAAGGGCGCATTTGAGGAGGCGGGCTTTAGCCTGGATAAACTCGTCTCAGTAGATATTAGAAATATGACTACTGAGCAAGCTATATCTGCGACAATGAAATTGATTTAACCGGCTTATTAAATTTGATTAAATATTTTGGGAAGCTATTAAGTAGCATTAGGAAGGTGTGTTATTTTGGAACAACATGAGAAGAAGAAACTGTCTATATTAGATAGATTTCTTACACTGTGGATATTTATAACTATGGCTCTCGGCGTGTGGATTGGCTTTCAGTTTCCTTCAGTTCCAAAATTTATCACCGGTCTACAAGTGGGCACAACCTCAATCCCTATTGCTATCGGTCTAATTCTTATGATGTATCCCCCGCTTACCAAGGTAAAATATGAGGAGGTGGGCAGGTTATTTGCAAATAAACGGTTAATCGCACTATCACTCATTATGAACTTGGTTGTTGGACCACTTCTGATGTTCGCACTTGCTGTCATCTTCCTGCGCGGTCACCCCGAGTATATGATAGGTGTAATTCTTGTTGGACTATCCCGATGCATAGCAATGGTCATCGTGTGGAGTGAACTTGCAGGTGGTGACAGAGAGCTTACAGTTGGTCTTGTCGCATTCAACACAATCTTTAAGGTTCTCTTCTATGCTGTCTATGTATACCTCTTCATAACGCTTATGCTTGGCTGGCTTGGACTTGTCAAAGGAGTTAATGTTAGTGTGTCAATGCTTGAGGTGGGGAAGACGGTCTTTATATACCTCGGAATACCATTTATCGCTGGCATAATTACGAGGTTCTCACTGATAAAAGCGAAGGGCAAGGAGTGGTTTGAGAATGCGTTTGCCCCAAAGATAAGCCCGATAACACTTATTGCTCTTCTATTTACTATAATTGTAATGTTCTCACTGAAAGGTGAATACATTATCACAAATCCACTTGATGTGCTAATTGTTGCTATCCCCTTGACATTATATTTCTTCATTATGTGGTTTTCAGCATTCTTTGTAGCAAAGAAGATGGGTGCTGACTATGGCAAGACGACCGCCGTCTCATTCACTGCCGCTTCAAATGACTTTGAACTTGCTATCGCTGTTGCTATCGCAATATTTGGAATAACATCTAAGCAGGCATTCGCGACAGTTGTTGGTCCCCTGATTGAGGTGCCTGTTCTCATACTTCTTGTAAATGTTGCATTCAAATTCAAAAAGAAACTGTATACCAGATAAGAATGATTCCAGTTGATAGAGGCAAATTTTATTGTTATATTATATAGTTATATGAGTTTTAATACTTATATCCCTGTGTTTTAGATAGAAGGAAGATTATCTTGAATATCAAACTGATATATCCCACCTATAATTTCGTTGATAAGAAAAAGATAACTGACTATAACAATTCCGGGAGGAGAAGGTCTGTTCTACCTCCATTAAACATAGCACTTCTTGCGGGACTTACACACAAAAGGCATAGAGTGATTTTGGTGGATGAGAATATTGAAGAGGACAGATGCGATGAAGGGAATTCTTTAGACCTTGTGGGAATAACTTCAATGACAGGGACAGCCCCAAGGATGTATGAACTGGCTGATAAATACAGGGTTCGAGGAGTAAAGGTTGTTCTTGGTGGTAGCCATGTATCTGCCCTGCCCGATGAGGCATTGACTCATGCTGATGCAGTTGTTGTGGGAGAGGCAGATGATATATGGAATAATGTGCTGGATGATTTTGAGAGGGGGGAGTATAAGAAGATTTACAATCAGGATAATCATTCATCAATAAATAATTTGCCATTTCCCCGTTATGACCTTCTACCAGAGGGAGGGTATTACCTTCCAAAGACCTTCCAGACATCAAGGGGTTGCCCTTATAATTGCACCTTCTGCACTGTAACTAAGATATTTGGTGATAAATACCATAATAGACCGATAGAGGATGTGGTCAGGGAGATAAAAGAGATGCCCGGTCAGAATGTTGTTGTCTTCACGGATGATAATATTATGGCTGATAAGAGAAGAGCGAAGGAGTTATTCAAAGCCCTCAGAGAACTCAATATTATATGGGCAAGTCAGGCATCAATAAATTCTGCTCGGGATGTGGAATTGCTCCGGCTTGCCAGTGAAAGCGGATGTAGAGGTTTATTTGTGGGCATTGAATCTATCTCCAAAGAATCTTTGAAAGAAGCGAATAAGAGCGGTGTTAATAAACCCGAGGAATATAAGTTATTGCTTGAGAATTTCAGAAAGTATGGAATAAAAATATTGGGCTCTTTTGTTTTTGGATTTGATACTGATGAAAGAGATGTATTCTATAAAACTGTGAAATTTGCTGTGGACTCTAAACTTGACCTTGCTCAGTTCTCGATTCTCACTCCATTTCCTGGCACAGAGATATATAAAAAGTTCAAGGAAGAGGGCAGATTGATAGAAAGGAATTGGAGGCATTTCTATCAGGGTGAGGTGTGTTTCTACCCGGAGAGAATGAGCCCGCAGGAACTTCAAAGGGGGCAACAGTATGCCTGGCGTAAGTTCTATACAATAAACAATACCCTCAAACGATTGGCAGGATATGGTAAATATACTCCCATTTATTGGCTTGCTAATTTTGTATTCTCAAGGACAAATCTCTCCAATGCTTCCCCAATGGTGAAAATGGTGACATGGACATGGAAAATTTTTGATAAGAAGTTGAATCTGGACCGTTTGCCAATAAATAAAAGAGAATATTCTAAATAGAGCAAGTAAAATATAGAATAGATTATTAATAAAATATCCCTCATATTGTTTGCTATAAATACATAATATACTATATTCATCGGATACTTTATGGAGGTATAAGATGGCTCTTAATAATTTCGCGGAGATTAACTGGAATGAAGCAGTAACCCTCGCATCACCGTATTCGTATGTGCTCGCTGTAACGATTGCACCGGACGGTCTTCCGAATATAATTGGTCTGTGCTGGTGGACATATGTCTCATGGAACCCACCTATGCTCATAATATCTGTTGGAAGACCCCGTTACTCACATGAATGCCTTGAGCATCTTGGTGAGTTCACGCTCAACTTTCCATCGGAGGAGATGGCGAAGGGTGCCTGGCTCTGTGGAAAGAAATCAGGAAGAGACACTGACAAGTTCAAGGAGGCAGGTTTTACACCAATTCCATCTAAGAATATAAAGCCACCACTGATTGCTGGCTCAACTGTCGCGTTTGAGTGCAGGGTTGTGAATAAAGTAGAAGCAGGAGACCATACAATCTTTGTAGCAGAAATTCTCGCAATGTATAAAACGCCAGGAAAGGAGCACCATATCTATACGATACACTATAGCAAGATGCTCTCACTTGGCTCAGATGGCTATGCGAATTTCAATCTTGGTGATTAAAAAAGCATTTATATAAAAATTAATATTTGTATTCTGACCAAATCAACTTATCATAGATGGATTAGATTATGAGTGATGATGGTGAATTGACAAAATCAGAGAGTTTTGCTCAGGACCGAACCGGTCTGAAGTTTATATTACGTGCATTCAGTTACAGGAACTACCAGTTATATTTTTCTGGTCAGGGCATATCGCTTATTGGCACATGGATGCAAAATGTTGCAATGAGCTGGCTTGTCTATCGCCTGACGAACTCAGCATTTCTATTAGGTCTCCTTGGCTTTGTAAGCATGCTTCCAACACTTTTAGTAATGCCATTTGCCGGGGTTCTTGTAGATAGATGGAACCGCAGAAATATGCTCATTGCTACACAGGTTCTGGCGATGATTCAGGCATTAATACTATCTCTACTTGTCTTCATAGGTGTTATAACTGTCAGGCAGATAATACCGCTCAGTATCTTTCTTGGTCTCGTTGGTGCAATTGATGCTCCAACCAGGCAATCATTTGTCATTGAAGTTGTAGAGAAGAAGGAAGACCTGGGAAGTGCTATATCATTGAACTCAGCAATGTTTAATGGTGCGAGAATGATAGGTCCATCAATTGCGGGTATTATTGTCGCTGCCTTCGGTGAAGGGGTATGCTTTCTTTTGAATGCGTTAAGTTTTCTCGCAGTTATCTTCTGTTTATTTGCTATGAAAATAAAACCGAGAAAGGTTAGAACCAGTTCTAAAAATATAATTCATGAAATGAAAACGGGCTTTAAATATGCTTATGGGTCTCTTCCTATAAGGTCAATAATACTGTATCTTGGTTTTGTAAGTTTAATAGGAATGTCTTATTTTGTTCTGATGCCTATATTTGCGAGAGATATTCTTCATGGAGGTGCACGCACCCTTGGTTTTCTTATGGCTTCAACTGGAATAGGTGCTCTGGGAGGTGCCCTATTTCTTGCTTCAAGAAAAAATGTGATACAGTTATTCAAAATAATTGTGTTTTCTGGTCTGGTATTTGGATGTGGCATTATCTTCTTTTCATTCTCTCGTTATCTTTGGCTATCATTAATACTTCTGGTTTTCACGGGTTTTGGCATGATGACCCAGATGGCATCATGTAATACCCTTGTTCAGATGATTGTTGAAGATGATAAGAGGGGACGGGTAATGGGTCTATATACAACAGCATTTATGGGAATGATGCCAATTGGTGCCCTTATAACTGGAACCCTTGCAAGTATAATCGGCGCTCCATATACTATGATTATAAACGGGCTTTCCTGTCTTATCGCTTCTCTCGTCTTTGCAAGCAAGGTTGAAAAATTGATGAGTTTGTCTCATCCTATTATTAAAAATAATTATCGTTGAAAATTATCTTAAAAATATATGATATTGGTGGTCATTAAAAGGAGAGAATATGCCAGCGACAAAAAATCTAAGAGACGAACATAAGATGATTTTATTGGTGATGGATGCCTGTGAGCGAGAGGCGAAAAGAATAGAAGAGACGGGCAATATAAATACAGATAAACTTGACAAGATGGTTGACTTCTTTAAGGGTTTTGTAGATAGGTGTCACCACACAAAGGAGGAGAAGCACCTATTCACAGCCATGCAGAGTATGGGCATTCCATCGGTTGATAGTCCAATATCAGTGATGCTTGAGGAACACGGGACGGGTAGAAGTGTTGCAAGTTCAATAGCAAATCTTCTCATCGCAGTCAAAAAGGATGATAAGTCAGTAATTGATTTAGTGAAGGATGCTATGCAGATATATGTTCAATTGCTGAGGGCACACATAGGTAAGGAGTACAATATATTATATCCTATGTATGAGCAAGCAACCACAACTGAGATTGATAAGAATTTAGAGGAGGCATTTGAGAGAGTTGAGAGAGAGGAGATAGGGGAGGGAACCCACGAGAAATACCACCAACTTGCCCACGAACTCGCAGTTGGCTGATGTTTGTCACAATTGTAGGGGTTTGATTTATCAAACCTTAATAAAAAATAATTATTAAGAAAGTAAAAATACTATTGACAAATAAAAAATAAATATTAAAATATATTTAATAAAATTGTTGGTTATATGTTTAACCTACATTTTTTAGGAGGTGAAAAAATGAAAAGGTTAAGCAATTCAAACTACCTACATACCTACCTACTAGTTATATTTCTTATATCTATTCCAATATCTATTTTTTCTGCAAGTGATACATTATTAGACCCAAATCAAAGGTATGTTCCAGCACAGTTGCTAATCCAATTGGCAGGTCCAATTGGAGGAGGGTTTGAGAAGTGGAGAGGTGGCTCAAAGGATGAGATAGTTCAAACTGGCTTTCCTGAGGTTGATGCTTTGAATGAGCAATATGGTGTATATATGGCAGAACTTGCTTGGGGAGATGATGCAACAGGTTCAGTTCCCGAAACATTAGATAACTGTTATGTCTTTTATTTCCTCGATGAAGAACTAGATATGGAGGAGATAGCAGGAGAGTATAAAGAAGCAGAAGGATGTTTGGAAGCAGAGCCAAACTACTTTAGATGGGGTATACCTATAAGGTGGCCATCGGCATTAAAAAGTGAATCTAATAATTTTTCAGTAGATAGCATAAAACCACGTAATTTGTCAAAATTAATACCTGATGATTATAATTTTCAGGACCAATGGTATTTTGATGATGAAAATGACCACGATATAGATGCACCAGAGGCATGGTATGAAATAATGTTAGTTTATATTGGACCACCTACTTATCTATGGCATAACGTTAAAATTTCCCAACTTGATACACATGCTTGGAGAGGTAATATAAATGGTGCTTTATTAGATGAAACAAACGACTATGATTTCGTAGATAGTGATGATGACCCATGGTGGGATTACAATTATCCAGATACTTATGAATGGCATGCTGATATAACGTTGGGAATGTATCTTACATGGACTGACGATGGTCCATTCCCTCAATCTAGAATTGCTTCAACTAATTGGACAGGACTTGTTTATCCTTATTATGATGAACTTCCTACTTATATATCTTTAATGAGAGTTTTGCAAAAAGAGTCATTTATCTGGGAAGGTCAAGAATATTGGACTAATAAAGGCAATATACGTAATTGTGTATCTGGAATGGTTCGTTCAGCTAACAAAAATATGAATATTGTTTTTATGCCCTATGGTGGATATGACTACTCCGCATTTGAGGATAAGGCAGCAGAATGGCTTAGAGATGCAAACCATGATGCTTTATTAGTTGCACCTGCTGGTTTTGCCCCACCTTTTGTTCCCAAACCAATACCCGTAACAAAAATATATCCTGCTGAACTTGAAGAGGTTATGGCTATAGGAGCATTAGACCATGATAATAATCCTACTGATGATACAAATCAGGACATTACAATTGATTTATGGTCATATGGTAAAGATTGTGTTGCTTTATGGGCTGATGAAGTTCGTTTTGATAATCAAGGACCTGCTTTTGCTTCTTCACTTGTAGTAGGTGTTGCTGCTTCATACATGGCAAGATATGGTGAAGGTGGAGGCGACACTGCAAAATCATTGATAAAATATAGTGACACTAGTGGATTGATAAAGAGATTAAACTATCTTAAATCATTTGCGAAGTCTTTTTATGAACCACCACCTTTGTCGAGTTCATTTTTAGAAGAAACAAAAAATATTACATCTATTGTTTTAAGACAAAATTATCCAAATCCAGTATTGGATAGCACAACAATTCCAGTTGAGTTAAATGGAGATACATCAAAGAATGTTGATTTAAGAATATATGACATCTCGGGTAGATTGGTTAAATGCTTCAATGAGGTATTAGAACCTGGTGTTAATTCAATAATATGGGATGCAAAAGATGATAATGGTTCTTTTGTTTCATCAGGGGTATATATATTGAAAATAGAAAGTGAAGGTTGCATTTCTTCACTAAAGATGGTCGTAGATAGGTAGGTATTTTATGCGGGCACTGTATTTATTGCAGTGCCCGCTTTTATTAAATATGAAGGTGATTATATGGTTAAGAATATAGTATTAATTATTACTATCATATTTTTATTAAATTGTGGTGAGAATATTTTTAAAGAAAAAGTTGAATTTAAATACTCAAATCCTATAGGTGCAATTAATATTACAAAGGGAGATAATCTTAAAGAAGGTCCTTTACATTGGTCGGTTAATTCAAATTATTTGATTTATATAGTTGACTATTATAATAATGAAAACCATAATATTTATTATACTGCTAAAAGATTTATTCAAGATAAATTTCCTTATATATATATTCTTAAGGATTATATTGGTTTTTTGGATTCTCCTCCTGTAGTTTCACCAGATGGTAAATGGTGGGTTTATTCTGGAAAACCAGTTAATCAGCAATTTTTAGATATATATAGAGTTGATTCTGAAAACCCAGAAAGTGAACCAGAGAGATTAACTTTTAATGATTTAACTGACAAATTTGGAAGAGTGTCACCTGATGGAGAGTGGCTTGCATTCATTTCTCAGCGTGAACCTCATGTTCAGACAGGTTCTGAGGTCTATATTATGAAATTTGAGCCAGAAGGTGAGAATAATCAACCAATTCGCATAACTTATTATAATGATTTATCCTGTTGGAATATTCTTTGGTCTCCTGATGGAGAGTGGTTATATTATACACATTGGGATTATAATATGGATGATAAAATATATAAAATTAAACCCTTTGTGGGTATTGATTCAGAAGAAGTGATTAATATATCAGGAGGAATTATGGTAATTCCAACGGATGTTTCTCCGGATGGTAAATGGATAGTATTAGATTATTTATTTTTTAATGAAAACAATGAATACCAAAGTAGAATAGGTTATATTTCATCAGAGGCGGGTGAGCAGGAGATTCATGACTTTTTCCCACCGCTTGAATGGGGCTGTGACTGCGAGGGCGCAGCATTTTCCCCAGATGGCAATTGGATTGCATTTGTATCTGAGATGGAAAATCCCGAGAAAATGACAGATATATTTTTATATCCATTTAACCCGGATGAATAATAAATGTTTTATATCTATTGTATTACTGTAATTCCATTTACTTATTAGAAATTCTTTAATTAAAAAATTAATTACTTTTGTAATCTTATTTCATAATATCTTATTTGATTATAATTTTTTTATTTTGACATGAGGTGAAAATATGAATGACTCTGAAAAGAGAACTGTTTATGATGATATTAAATCATCATCAAGGATATTGAATGACCTTGTTGACTACCAGACGGGCTCAGTTGTCAGTAAGGAGATAATAAGAAGAGAGACGGGGACTGTTACCTTATTTGCTTTTGATACAGGTCAGGGTCTCAGCGAGCATACAGCACCATACGATGCCCTCGTTTATATCATTGATGGCACCTGCGAGATAAAGATATCGCAAAAGCCCGTTCGTGTTAAAACAGGTGAGATTATAATTATGCCTGCAAATGAGCCACACTCACTTCTTGCAATAGAGAGATTCAAGATGATGCTTGTAATGATAAAGTAGGGACAGATTATAATCTGTCCATAAATATTTGTTTAATAGATTGCAGTGATGTTAATAGAATTTGTTATTATAGATGGCAGGTGAATAATATGAGTGGTGAAAGAACGTTACACTATGTCTGCACACACAAAGAAGCAGGTGAGATTGTTAAAAACCATAACAGGTTCTGGGTAATTGACTGTGGATGTAGAGTTCAGAGAGGTGGGTGCAGTCGTTCACGGGTAGATGTCTGCCTTCAGTTAAAAGAGGTGACCGCAGCAGGTGATACTGGCTTTAGAGAGATATCAAGAGGTGATGTTGATAAGATACTAGGAGAAGCGGGGGAGAAGCACCTTGTTGCAAGACCCTTCAGAGATGAGGCGACAAGGACTACAACTGAGGGTATATGCTTCTGCTGTGATGATTGCTGTGGCTACTTTCTTAACCCGACTGAAAAATGCGACAAAGGAACTTATATTGAGATGACAGATATGGACCTGTGCACTGACTGTGGTATATGTGTCAATGTATGCTATTTTGGGGCGAGGAAGATGGATGGTGAGAAATTTATCATTGTCCGCGACAATTGTTATGGTTGTTCTCTCTGTGCTGATATATGCCCTGAGGACTGCATAGAGATGGCTTTAAGATAGAATATTCTATTTATGCAGAAAGACATAATTGTAAGAGATGCAAAAGAGAGTGACAGCACTGCCATATCTCAACTCATAGAAGAACTCAGTTATTCTGTATCTACCTCATTTATTTCTGAATATATAAGGATGATATCGGGAAAGAATGAGAGCAAAGTAATAGTTGCTGAAACTGGCTCTGAGGTTATTGGTCTTCTCTCACTCCACATAATTCCGCTCATACATAGAGAGAAGAGCATGTGCAGGATTACAGCACTTGTTGTGAATGAAAAATATCGTGGTTTAGGGGTTGGAAGGAAACTTGTAAGTTTCTGTGAGGAATATGCAAAAAAAGAGCGGTTGCGACAGGGTGGAGGTTACAAGCAGAGAATACAGGGTAGATGCTCACAGGTTCTATGAAGGTCTGGGGTATGAGGAAGTGCCAAAGAGATTTATTAAAGAGATTTAGTGAGAAATATATCAACATATGATGAGCAAAGATAAGTTTCATATAAGAAGGTTGGATGTGAGTGATAGAGATTGGGTAAAAAGCATTATTGAGAAATATTGGGGTTCAGAACTTGTTGTCACAAAAGGTGTGGTTCATGACGCTTCTAAACTTCCCGGCTATATTGCAATTCTCAATGATATACGGGCAGGATTGATTACATACAGAATTGAAGGTGATGAATGTGAGATTGTGACAATGAACAGTTTGAAAGAAAATATTGGGGTCGGTTCAGCATTGATTGAAGCAGTCAAAAATAAGGCGATAAATTCATATTGCAGGCGTATATGGCTTATCACAACGAATGACAATCTACATGCTCTGGGGTTTTACCAGAAGAGGGGATTTGTTCTGAAAGCGGTCTATCCTGATGCTGTTAAGATTTCACGAAGGTTGAAGGAAGAGATACCAATATTTGGTAATGATAACATACCTGTAAGAGATGAGATTGAACTTGAGATGATTTTAAAAGAATAAAGTTAATCAGGATATTGAATAAATTTACTCCTATGGATTAAATGGATATAGAAATATATCTGTCTCACCTTCCTTATTTTCCATCTCGGAGACAAATGCAATCCATTTACCATCGGGAGACCAAGAAGCACCCCAGCAATCACAGCCATCTTCAAGTTGTGAAAAAAAGTCGTGGATTTTTTGCTCTCCGGAATCTGATGATATATATCCAATATACATTTCATTACTATTATTATCAAAATATTCAATTGACATCCACTTTCCATCAGGGGAAATATCTATAGGAATTGCACTATTTCCACCAAATATATTTATTATCTCAATTGAATTCATACCCTCAAATGGTTTAATTTTATATATTTTATTGCTCATAAAATAACCACTATGTGTATAATATAACCATTCTCCATCAAAAGACCAAAGAAGGTTATAACATTGTGAACTTCCATCATTATAATAAGTTATACGATATGGTTGGTTATTTTCGCCTTCTCGCTCAAATTTCATTATATATATCTCTACACAAGGGAAATGTGGCTCACGGTCAGAAAAGAATGCAAGCCACGTATCATCAGATGAGACCCTTCCCCAACAATTTGTATGGTCCATATATGTTAATCTCTCAGGTTCCCCTTCTGGATTATTTATATTAACCCTGAGTATATCTACACCATCTTCATCAGGTAATTCACCTGTATATACTAACCATATTCCATCATGTGATACTACTGGTGGTGCTTCAAAAGTATAAGCATAATATTTTGGAGAATAGATATTAGGGTATTCACCTTTTATGTATCTTAAAGCAAAATCATAAAGAAAATTTATATCTTCATTTTTTCTATCATAATCATCCACAGCATATAATATATAACTACCATCATTAGACCAATGAACTTTACCTATTTCTTCCAATTTGTCATTTTTAGTTATATTTATAGCACCTATAGGATTAGAATATCTATGTTCTACTTTATTATTATAAGGTTCTTCACCACAATTTAATATAAACAAAATTGTAATTATTAACGTTATATTCTTTAACATAAAATCACCTCCATTTAGTACCTCATTAAAATGATATGTTGAACAATCTAAAAACTGCTTTATTAATCACATTATAATATATATTTTTCATACCAATATGGATTTTTAATACATATTTGACTATAAAATATATTTTATTTTCAAATATTTCTTATTGCATTTTCATTCAAAGTTGCTATTTTAGATAGAATATGCCAAATGATAAGAATCCATCTGAACTAAGAACTACAATAAGGGTCTCCACAACCGAGGGCATATTCGCCCAGGTCTATACTTCATTAGCGGGACCGGGAAGTATATTCATAACGAAGTTCGCAGTCCTTCTCGGCGCTACGCCTTTTCACTTTGGAGTTCTATCTGCTATCGGGCAATTGTCGCAGGTCTTTCAACCGCTTGGTGTTGTTATAACCAGAAATCTCACAACACGCAAGAGTGTTGTAATAAGATTTGTCTCTTCTGGTCGCGTCGTGGCGCTTTTATATGGTTTTCTTCCATTCGTCTTTCCTGCCCGGATAGCGATGCAGGCATTTCTATTTCTATTCTTTATCAGCACATCTCTGCAGGCAGTTGGGGCAAATGCCTGGGTTGCGTGGATAGCGGATATGATACCGCTTCGCATAAGGGGACGTTTCTGGGCACTACGCTCTCAGTATTTAATAATAGCAGGGTTAGTCACTGGCTTTATTGTAGGGGCAATAATAGACCTCTTTGATAAGGAACCTGGGTTTCTTGCTAAATTTATGCTTGATAATATCGGAAGGTTGTCAATATTTACAGATAAGAATGTTTCATATGCATTTGGATTGGTATTTATATTTTCAGCAGTAGTTAGTCTTTTTGGGATTAGAATACTATCTAAACAGCCCGAGCATCAAAAGGAGATAGAGAAAGAGGGCTTATTTAAGATATTCTTCTCTCCACTATCTGATAGAAACTTTCGCTATCTTATATTGTATTCTTCATGGTGGATGTTTGTTATAGGAATTGGCTCACCGTTCTGGCAACCATTTATGATATTAAAACTGAGAATGTCACTTGTTGATATTTTAATCTATGGAATGATAAGCACGGTTGCGTCAATTTTGACTCTCAAGCCCTGGGGTTATATGATTGACAGATTTGGGAACAAAACGATGATGAAGTTGGCGATTGTTCTTAGCGCGATTAACCCGATGGTATGGCTTTTCGCAAACTCCGGTAATTATCGGCTTTTATACATAGAGGCGTTTACATCGGGTGTTATGTGGTCAGGCGCAGGTGTTATCTCTATGAACCTCGTTCTGGCTATAGCACCAGATGAGAAGAGGCAGGTCTATTCGGGGCTTCTTGGTGCTTTTTCTGGAGGAGCGATAGTTATTACAATGCTTCTCTCTAGCACATTCCTGCCAAAGCCAATGAACATAATCGGACTTCCACTTGAACCAGAGCAGGTTCTGTTTGGACTAACGGGTATTGCCCGACTCACAAGTTTGATTCCACTCTCGCTTATTTCGGAGCCAAAATCTGCACCTGTCGGTGCTGTGCTATTTTACTTCTCTCAGAATGCAACGGTCAGAATAGCACAATTTGTTGGATGGATATTAAGGTTTGGAAAGCATGATTAAGAGACAATTTATTCTGTGATATATAATTTATTATTCTTTTGATTTCATTTTATTAATCTCTTTAACTATATTCTCAAGTGTTTTTTCTTTTCCTTTTTTAAGGGCATCTGCAACTGGAGGGCGCACTGAACAGGATTGCCATTCTCAAAGACATCGAGGACGCCATTGCCTGTGTGTTTGAATATTCTACCGTTATATTTCTCAATCTGCTTTCTTAGAATGGCATCGCGAATGGCGAGGGCTTTTCCCATCTCATCACCGAACTTCTCCCACTTTTCAGATGAGCCCTCAATGTCGGTGAATAGAAATGTCAGCATACGATTATTCTAATATTAAATATAAGAGCATTCAATAAATAGGGGGGTAAAGAATAATTTTATAAAAAATATATATTGACAATAATAAAAAATATATTATAATATGATTAATAAAAGAAAGGCATTTATGTTCAGAATAATATTTATATTAATAATAACAATAATATTTATATTAAATTGTGGTGAGGACTTTTTTAATGAAAAATTACAATTTAAATATTCAAATACGATAGGTGCAATTAATCTTACAAAGGATTATAAAGAATATGAAGTTCTTACTACAAGATGGAATGAAGATTGTAGTTATATAATATATCTAACAAGAATTACAAAAGATGTGGATTTCTATAAATATATAGTTAATAAACTTGATTTAGTAAATAGAGAGAAATATTCATTTAATATTAAATATTTTTGGGAAATATTTGGTCCTCCAATAATTTCTCCCGATGGTAGATGGTTAGTATATACAGGTGCAACAACAAATAATTGTGATATTTACAGAGTTGATGCAAGTAATCCAGAGGGAGAACCCGAAAGATTGACCTACAAAGGTTATTCAAATGATAATGGTTCTTATGTTAAATCAGGAGTATATTTATTGAAAATAGAAAGTGAAGGTTGCATTTCTTCACTAAAGATGGTAGTAGATAGGTAGGTATTTTATGCGGGCACTGTATTTATTGCAGTGCCCGTTTTATTAAATATGAAGGTGATTATATGGTTAAGAATATAGTATTAATAATTACTATCATATTTTTGTTAAGTTGCGGAGAGAATATTTTTAAAGAAAAAGTTGAATTTAAATACTCAAATCCTATAGGTGCAATTAATATTACAAAGGGAGATAATCTTAAAGAAGGTCCTTTACATTGGTCGGTTAATTCAAATTATTTGATTTATATAGTTGACTATTATAATAATGAAAACCATAATATTTATTATACTGCTAAAAGATTTATTCAAGATAAATTTCCTTATATATATATTCTTAAGGATTATATTGGTTTTTTGGATTCTCCTCCTGTAGTTTCACCAGATGGTAAATGGTGGGTTTATTCTGGAAAACCAGTTAATCAGCAATTTTTAGATATATATAGAGTTGATTCTGAAAACCCAGAAAGTGAACCTGAAAAATTGACTTTTAATTATTTAACTGATGAATGGGGTAGAGTTTCACCAGATAGTAAATGGCTTGCTTTTATATCACAGCGTGAACCACATGTCCAGGCAGGTTCTGAGGTATATATAATGAAATTTGAAGCAGAAAGTGACAATAACATCCCAATTCGTGTTACATATTATAATGATAAATTCTGCTGGAATCTTATCTGGTCTCCTGATGAAGAATGGTTATATTATACACATAATGGATATAATTTAGATAATAAAATCTATAAAATTAAACCCTTTGTCAGTATGGATTCAGAAGAGATAATTAATATATCAGGAGGAATTATGGTAATTCCAACGGATGTTTCTCCAGATGGTAAATGGATAATGGTTGAATATTCATATTATAATGGGAATAATGAAAGCCATAGCAGGATTGGTTTTGTATCCTCTGAAGCGGGTGAGCAGGAAATTCACGATTTCTTCCCACCGCTTGAGTGGGGTTGTGACTGCTGGGGTGCTTCTTTCTCCCCAGATGGCAGGTGGATTGCATTTGTCTCCGAGATGGAAAACAAAGAAGGTGAAACAGATATATTTCTATATCCTTTTAATACAGAGTAATAAGTAAAAAAATATTTTTTAATTTTTATCTTTTGTCTTACCCTGAAGTTCTTCTATAAGTTCGGTCTGTATTCTCTGAATCTCAAGCAACCTCTGCCACTGGTATCTTATCAGATGGTCTATCTTACTGCTAAGGCGTCGTATCTCAAGTTCTGCCTTGAGGTTCACACGATAGTCGTGTTCTGACCTTAGGCGGTCTCTTGCCTCCTGTCTGTTCTGGCTCATCAAAATTATAGGTGCTTGAATTGCAGCAAGGCAGGAAAGTATAAGGTTGAGAAGAATAAATGGATATGGGTCAAAGGACTTTAGAAGTAATAAAATAGAGTTGATAATTATCCATATTATGAGAAAAGAAAAAAATAAAATAATGAATCCCCAACTGCCACCAAAATCAGCAATCTTATCAGAGAGGCGCTGACCGAATGTTAATTTCTGGTCAAATTCAGAGTTGACGTTCTTTGATATTAACTCCTGCTCTCTTATGCTCTTCACCACATCTTTTTCTAATGCTGTTAGTTCACCCCTCTCTGTTTCAATAATATTATGTATAAACTCCTTTCTAAAATCATTCAGGTCTGATAAGCAGATATATCCTTCGTTTGACCACTCGGGATATTTCTTTTTGATAATCTCTACAATTGGCTCATCAACCAACTCTGCTGGTATGACCTCGCTTTGTTCTTTCTCCTTCTTACAAATCTGGCAAATAACCTTCTTATAACCTTCTTTTTTCATAATAATCCTCCATTATGAAATAATAGATGCATATAAAAGTATCTTAACATTTTTACATAACTAAGAATAAATAGAGAAAGTTTTTTAGGAAAATTTCAAAGGTAGTTTTCTAATATGCTTGTGCAGTATATAGACACATCAATCTAGTGTTGGAATCTTCTCAAGTTTCTTAATATATTCAGGTGGCAGACCCCAGTGCTTTGCTCCTTTTATTACAACATTTTTATATTTAATTGTCGGTTTAAGGGTTTTATCTATCTTTTCAGGGGTTGCATAATAGACCCACGCATTCACATATTCTTCATTGTTGTTTCCTTTTATCAGAGTAATTTGGAATAGGTCTCTTGTATGAGAAATTGGATAACCCTCTTTCTTATCAAATATTTCTATGAATTTTTCATCTATGTAGTAGGCAATACCATAAATGCTCTCTTCTTCACACTTCTCAATGTTGCAGGTGCCACCACCTCGTCCCTGAGAGATGTGATTAAAAACTACCCTTTGCCCTCTTAGAACTGCTATAACACCAGTCCTCCTCAATTGGTTAATTAACCTTTTAATCTCTTCAAACCTGTGTCTTATAAGCCACTCCCTAAGGTCTTCCAAATCCATATTTGAGCCGTAAGAAAATACCCAGGATCTATTCATATTTCTAACCTTCTTTATACCGCAACAGTGCATAAGTAAAGACAATTGGAGCAAAAGCCCCGCATAAAAGAATTATTATTAAAATTTTATTGCTATGTCTCTTATTCACCACTTCTGTTATGCTTGGAGGTGTGTCATGAAGATTGGCTATATTATCTATTACAATGTAATTATCTATAATAGGATGGAACTGCCCATCATTCGGTTTACTGTCTATAATTAAGACATTATGCAACTTATCTGTTTTTATATATATCTCAGAGGCATTTACATCGTCCCAATCATAGAAAAACAACCTAACTTCACCCGCTTTTATCTTAATATCACTTTCTTTCAATGATGGTAATGCTGGAACTTTTGTAATATACAATGGTAATAAACAGCGGTCACCCCTGGTGTTGTATACCCCAATTGGAGTTATGTATATATCTTCATTCAACCTGTTCTCTAACTTAAATGATGTAATGAAACTAATTTGCATTGGATTAACTGAGTTAATGATAAATAAGATTGCAACTAAACTTGTTGGCAATAAAACTGCACCAATAATCATAAGTATCAGATTTACCTGTTTTTTCATGATAAAACTCGTTTAATATAATAACCTATTGTCATCTCTCCCGGTCATTTTTATTTTTTACAAACCAAATCCCTTACCAAAGAATTCAGTTATCTCAAAATATATCGTTTTCTCAGAACCATCTGAAAATATCAAATCCATCCTGTCGTAAAACTTGCCCTCATTTTGGACGAGCGACTGTAATTTGAGATTCCAGTCCTTTCCGCGCATACCATATTTTCTTCCAAGATATTCATACTCAGCATTCACCCCCTCAATTGAATCTTTAGTGTTTAATATTACGATTGCATCTTCGGGTGTCTCACCGCTCTTTTCTGTAAATTCAACCATTTCTAAGTTCCCTTCTGATTAATCAGTAAATATTTCTTAGAATTTTAATATAGACATTATTTTTGCGAAAGATTTATTCTGTCATTCTGAAGCGTTGCGAAGAATCTCTATCACATCATTTTACTATTACAAAATTTATCGTTACAGTGTAGCGTCCTCACTCCTGTGAGGACGTATTGTATATCTTCATTATTATATCTTCGTCGCCATAGGAATGGCGACGCTACAAGGGACTTTTTATTCTTAACGAAGTAAAGAATCTCTATATGATAGACAAGAGGCTTAAGCCCCTTGCCCGGTGTTTTTATCTTGCTACAACAAAATTTTTTGATGCACTAAATCTATCCGTGGTCATCCTCACAATATAAACGCCATTTGTCAGCCCTATGATGTCCGATGTAAGTGTGTATTCACCTGGATTGTATAATCCGCTCGCAATTGTGCTTACTCTCCTTCCTGATATGTCATATATGCCTATGTCAATGTCTGACTGCTCTGGTATAACGACATCAATGTTTATCTGCGATGATGCAGGTGTAGGATAGACCTTTGTTATATTAAAACTCTCTGGTGTGTCATTACCAGATGTAACAGATGTTGTGCCAAGCGTATCATATCTATCTGACACAACTGCCTCAAGTTTGTATTCATAAGTTGTCTCGGGAATGATTTCTCTGTCGGTGTATGAATATGGGTTTGTGCCAGTTACGAGGGATGTGTTGACCTTCGTCCATACATAGTCCTCCCCAGATTGTAAGGGAGATTGCACAATCTCCCTTACGGGGGATACAGTGGGTGTGGCAGGTCTGCGGTAGAGGTTGAAGCCAGATATCTGCTCATCTGTTGAGACAGACCAGTTTAGGACGATTGAGCTGTTTTTGGGATTTGCTGTAAATGATGTGAGGGTGATAGCATTTTCTGGTCCATACCAGGCATACTTGAGGTCGCCATTTGTCGCATCATAATATGAGATACAGGAGAGCCATCTTTCTTAAGGTCAATTGAGCAATATGACCCAACATCTCCATCTGAGTCAACGACCTCAAAATTCCATTTACTGCCATCCCACCAAGCATATTTTAGGTCTCCATTTGTGCCATCATAGTAAGCAATATGTGGATAGTCATTCTTATCAAGAGCGAGAGATAAATATGAACCATTAACAAAATCTCCTGATTCAATCACCTGTTTATCCCATTCACTACCTGTCCACCTTGCATATTTAAAGTAATATTTATCTTCATAATATGCCAAGTAACAGTAAGCAATATGAGGATAATTATTTCTATCAACAGCAATAGATGTATCAGTAAAATATGGGTATGCTCCTTCTGGTTTATCAAATATCTGAATATCCCACCCAGCAGCACAGTTATCAACTTTCTTTATAGCATATTTAAATTCCCCATTTTTATTGTCAATATAAGATATTTGAGGGCAGTCATTACCATCAACAACAATTTTTGGATACCAATTAACACCATCTTTATCAACTATCTCTTTTTTCCATTCATCTCCAACCTTATATGTGTAATCAATTGCTCCAACCATAATAGTATTAAATGAAATATGAGGGTTATCATTGCTATCCAATGCCATATCAGGGGATAAGCCGTAATCAGTTACTTCTTCTTTAATCCATTTGTTGCCATCCCATCTGGCATAGTAAACTGAATAATCGTAATAATCGCTATATGTTATATGCGGGTAATTGTTGCTATCAATTGAGATAGAACCATCACAAAGATCATAATAGTTCTCACCTTTAAAATCCTGAATATCCCATTTATTGCCATTCCAATGAGCGTATCTTAAATCACTGCGATTTCCATCATAAACAATATGCGGTTTGTTATTATTATCAATGGCAATATCTGTGCTTTCACTAACATTACTTTCAGAATCAACAGTTGTAATATGCCAGGAATCAGCGAAAATTAAATTAAAAATAAATGATATTATCAATAACATTAAAATATAATATATATAAGTATTCTTCATGTTATCACCTCAAAAATTTATTGTTCTATATTATCCAAAAATATTACTTATATATAAGTGCAAATTAATCTCTATAAATATTATAGATTATGTAATTTATAAAAATCAAGTATTAGTTTTAAAAATTTTTATATCTTAAATAACAACAGGTATATTAAAAATACTATCTACATTATGAGAAAAGCCATCAGGATAGTCCACTCTAATAAGATATAGCCCATTTGGGGGCATTGGAACTAATATACTTGAATCCTTTGACCTTAATATGTCAGGAACATCACTGATATTTATCCTTCCAAGTCCAAGTTCAACAAGCAATCTAACTGTCATTCTCACCATCTTCCTAAGAAAGAATGGCGCAGATATATCAAATGCAGTGAAGTCACCATATCTACCTGTTGCTACTCTTTCTATCTTTGCTTTTTTATCCCTCTCCTCCCCGGCACACAAAGATGAGAAATCACTGAGGTTATACAGAATATCAAACGCAGTTTCCATTGACTCTATGTCCAACTCCGATGGCAGATAAAAAGTATAGTTTCTATAAAAAGGCAGGTCAGTATGGACAATGAGATATCTATAATGCCTTCTTAGAGCAGACCTTCTCGGGTCAAAGCCAGAAAGGGCAAAGTCAGATTCAATAACCTTAATATCATCAGGTATAATTGAATTAAGCGCCCTTAACATCTCATCCGGCGTCATTCTTGTCTCTGTCATAAATGATATTACCTGCCCGATTGCGTGAACACCTGCGTCAGTCCTGCCTGCGGACTTTATTCTAACTGTTTTCTTAACGATATTTGCGATTGCCTTTTCAATCTCGCCCTGGACTGTTGGCTCTTCGCTCTGATACTGAAAACCAAGGTATCTCGTGCCATCATAAGATATTATCAATCTGAATTGTCTTTCTGACATAGAAAGATATACAAAACTCGAAATAAAACCTACTTCAAATCACGCCAACTTGCATCGTTAAATATGCCCATATTATCAAATCCACTAAGAAATGCCCTGCCCGCTTCATCAAGACGCTTACCTTCATATAATGATGACGCAATCTCAAAGAGTCGCTTGAATCCCTCATAGTGGTTGCTTACCCTGAGCGAGGCATAGTCAGCCGCCTGGTTCATACCAATGAGATATGTCCAGTCAGATGCTTCAAGAAAGTAGAGCTCCCTCAATGCATAGTTAAGAACCCTCTCAAGATTTCCACCCTTCACCTTATCAGAATTATCTATCAAAGCCCCCATCATCTCCTCTGCCTGATGAATAATTCGCCATACCCATAACGTCCTGTCATTGAGCCATGTGTCAAACTTGCCACCCTCACCCCAGCTTCCAGCGTCAGGATTAATTCTCTGAGATACATGTGCATCTGAAACATAATCAGATAATCTGGTTAACTTTACAATCTCACCCCTATTCGCAGACCTTATTACCTCTTCAAGAAATAAAAGCCCCTCCCACCACCAGTGTCCAAAGAACTCTGTATCAAACGGTGCAGTTATAATGCCATCATCAGAAGTAATATCACTCATTCCTGAAATAACACTCAATATGTGCCGGGCGTGTGCCTTTGCAATCTCAATTGCCCTTACCGGTTCATAAATATCTTTATAGACCATATCAGAGTTCGGGTCGGTGACTCGCCAGTATCTGTTCCCGCTCGGGAAGTGCTTCTTGTGAAAGTCCATATACCACGCATCTCTCGGGTAATTAAATGGTCCACTCCATATCTGATACGCAGTAATATTGTCCCTGAAGAATGCAATAAGGTTTGAATCGCCAATAAAGCAGGGTTTGTAGAGCTCCTTTGACCTCTCCACCCCATCTTCCTCTCTGAAACTACCATAGAATGTCCCTATCGGCTTTCCGATAATCAGATGGCTCGGCAGGATTGTATATGAGTAATTTGAACTGGCAATAGATGTCTCAATTCCTGACCTTTCGGTGGCATTAGCAAATGGCACGTCAAATAAGCCCTCCGGTCTATAAGCACACTCGGGTAGCCACAAGCCAGCGGTCTTTTTTCCAAAGTGCCTCTCGGATGTCCTTATCCCTTGATATAACTGAGCACGAATTGAACCATCATCAGGAAGTAGAGGTAGCAGTGGATGCGTGGCTGGTGTGCTCATCACCTCAATCGCACCATCATCTGAAAGTCGCCTGAAGTGATCAACTATCGTATAGTGGTATCTATCTGTGAAGTGAGCAAGAACTGTCTGATAGTGCGATGTCCACCACATCGCAAGGTCAGAAAGTTTATATGAGCCAATGCGCTGAAAGTAGTTGGCATCGCCCTTTGATGACTCAATCTTACGCCACAGGAATGAGACAAAGCCAGTGGCGAAGGCAGGGTGAGATAACTGTTCACATAAGATTGGCGAGAAACTGATATTGACATTCGCCTTTATGCCATCCTCAAGGAGGCGAAAGAGCATATCAAGCAGTGGTATATAAACCTCAGACGACGCCTCATAGAGCCAGTCCTCACCGTGTGGCCACGAGCCATAGCCAATTACTAACGGCTGGTGTGTATGAAGGACGAATGCTAATCTAACTGGTCCTGCCAACAAAAGACCTCCCGTAATAGATAATTCTCAACTTATTATAAATCTTTATCTTCAAGTAATTTCAGAATACTGACAAGTTCTTCTTTTATCTCTGACATTGTGATTGGTGAAACCTTCCTCTCTTTTAGCGCCCGCTTGACACCCTCTATTGTCATACCATTAACATAAAGCATTGTCTTTATTCTCTTTAGCAGTTCAAGGTCGTCAGGAGTATACAGGCGCCTTCCACCCCCGCTTCTTTTTGGCTTTAGTTGTTTGAACTCCTTCTCCCAATATCTGAGCGTATAATCCCTCACGCCGATAATCTCGCTTACCTCTTTAATTGAGTAGAAGAGTTTACTATTCATAGAATAAGATTAACAGATATTTCCTTATTTTTCAACAGGTTATAACAAAATTCTATAATAAAAATTCATCTTGATAATAATAAAATTTAAAAATAACACTTGACAATAATAATATTTTTTATATTATAAATAGTGGTGTAAAGAAATAATTATTGTTTTTTTAAATAAATTTTCATATAACATTTTTAATGGGTTTGGGGAAATTTATAAGATAATTTAACAAACACTATTTTTAGGAGGTTTAGAGATGAAAAAGATTATTGAAACAAACGTAGGATTTGTTTGTTTGGTTGTTTGCTTAATTTTGCCTGCAATCTCATTCTCATTTCCAACATGGGTTCCTGTTGACCCTAATGGCACACCAGGTGACCCACCACATATAACAATACTTGAGCATGATGAGAGTCATACAATGTATAAGGTTGAAATACCTGGCTTCTGGTGTGAGGATGTATATGAAGGCGGACAGACATTCCAGAAGATATGGGTTCCTGTATATGGAACAAAGATGGAGATAGGCAAGCCAGAACTACCGGTTGTTAGAGGTCTTATGGGGTATCCCGAAGGAAAAGAAACAAGCAACATAACAGTTGTGAGCACAATTCCTGTTGACTTCTATAATTATCTAATACACCCACATCAGCCAAGTTATCTTTTAGAGGGTCCAAAACCACCATTTCAGTGGAACCAAATATTCTACAATCAGGATGTCTGGTATCCGGGTGATGGTGCAGTTCTATCAAATGAAGGTGTTTTGAGAGATATAATGGTAGTTAACAATAATGTTCAGTCATTCCAGTATAATCCATACTATAGGCATCTGAGAGTGTCAAAAGAGATGGTAATAAATATTGAGTATAGTTTTTCAGGAAAAGGAAAGTTTGGAAGAAAAGATGGAGGTTCATCTGGTGCAAGTCCTGACTTTATACCTCTATACAGGTCTTGTGTATGGAACTATGATTATTTGAATAAAACAATGGAAATGCCTGAATATGATTATCTGATAATAACTGCCAATGGATATTATGATTTTATGGAAGAGTTAAAAAGTTATATTGAAGCTTTTGGTCATCATGTTATTATTGCAAAATTAGATCAGATTACAAATGGAAATACTGCTTTGGGTATTTATCATTATATAAATGATGTATATGATATTTATCATATTAATTATGTCCTTTTGGCTGGAGATGTTCCTGATACATGGGGAACGCAGACATTTAATCCATTGTATATGGTTCCAACACCATATTGGTTATTTGCGAATAATTATGATGGACAGGAGCCAACACTTTATGCACCTTCTGATGTCTGTTATGCCTGTCTTGACAATGCTGACCCCCCACTTGGTATGCCACCATTGATGGATGGTTGGTGGAAATTATCTGATTGGTATCCAGATGTATATGTTGGAAGGTTGACAGCTGATAATGTATATGAGATGAATACTCAGATAAATAAGATAATAAATTATGAGATGGGATATGGTAAGAGTTCTACAAAATTAGATTCAACCCCAAAGATAGATTCAACACCCTGGTATGACACTATGGTTTTTATTGCTCATAAAACAGTTGAACCACCATATTATGACTATGATTTTAAAGCAGATAAGATTGGAATTGAAGATAATAACAACTATGATATTCCTATTACTTCAACCATACATGAATGCTGGGGTGATAATCTTAACATGACAAATGATATTGTTATGGATTACATAGAAGAGGGCTGTAATATTGTTAATTACTGGGGCCATGGTGGAACTATGAGTTGGGATACCTGGGCTGAAAAGGAAGATACTTATCAAGACCCTAATAATCCTGGCCATGGATATACATCTTTTTATGGAAACATTCATGTAAAAGACCTATCAAATGAACATTACGTTGTTGCTTTTAATATTGGATGTTCTATGGCATGCATTGATACGTGGAGAAATAATGGTGAAACACTCTGTGATTACTGGATGAGAATACCTGATGAACCAAACAAATATAATGGAGCAGTCGCAACAAATGGTGCTACAAGAAGGGGGACTACTTATGGAGGTCCTATTTTTGACGCTGCTTTATTTCAGGTAATGTATGGTATAAAGGGTGATGGTCTTGTTCCATTTCAACAAGAGCCAGTAAATCTATTAGGTTTGGTTCATTATGGTGCAATAACTTTAGCGTTTAATAATATTACCGACCCAAATTACCCTGATACTATACTTATGGCTTTAAGAGAAATATATATACATATTCTTCTCGGTGAGCCATCTATGAGAATAAGAAATAAATATACTGAAGAAAAAATACTTAGTATGAACAAACCTGAAAAACTTATAAAAGAACAGGCACCGGAGGTGACAATATATCCTAATCCTTCATCGGGAACATTCACATTGAAGTATAAGGGTAATCCTTCTGAATTGAGTAATATAAAAATATATGACATATCTGGAAGATTGATAAAGAAAATTGATATTCCTAAAGGGGATAAAGAAACATTTAACATCCATGATAATACATCAGTGAGAGAGATATTATTAGACGTAAGCGATATTAGTGATGGTCTATACATCATTGGAGTAAGCGATAAAGTATATAAGAAATTACTATTATTAAGATAAAAATATTTATGAAAATCAAATTATTAACTAATATTTAAATTTAATTATGTAAGTATTATTTATTGAAAGGAATATTATTATATGAAGGTTATTTATTATACATTATTGATAATTTTACTTTTATATAGTTATATTTTATCTGCTGATTGGCAATATTATATATTAGATAAAACACCTGCTGGTGATATAAACTCTATTGTTTTAGATTCAAATAATAGACCTTATATTTTATTTTATTATATTGGAGGTAATGCTTTAACACTTGCGCACTGGACTGGTTGTAAATGGATATATGAACCATTGTCATCTTATGAAAATTATGGTAGCGACTCTTCATTAGCAATAGATAATAAGGAAAATATACATGCATCATTTAGAGATTGTGAAACAGATGATTTAATGTATGGATATAGAGATAAAGATACTTGGTATATATATAAAATTGATAATGAAGATAATGCTGGTCCATTTAATTCAATTGCAATTGATAGCAAAGGTTATCCACATATTGCCTATTGTCGTGAATATAATAATGATAATAATGCTGAGTTAAGATATGCCTTTTATGATGGCACAAAATGGAATATTGAGGTCGTAGATAATGAATATCAAGAAGAAGGTTATTTTTGTTCTCTTGCCCTTGATTCCAATGACTATCCCCATATTTCTTATATGGACTATGTTCCAAACTCAGGATGGAATTTGAAATATGCCAGATGGGATGGAACAAAATGGATAAAAGAAGTGATAAGTGCTGAAAATAATTATAGTTTTGGTCATTTTAATACGGATATTGTAGTTGATTCCAATAATAGACCACATATTGTATATCGTGGTGGGTATGGTTATAAATATCTTTATTATTTATATTTTGATGGTTCATCATGGAATAAGGAAGTGGTAGATTTATGTGTTGGGGGATTATCATTAGCATTGGATAGTAATGAATGTCCCTGCATTGCTTATTTAAGTACTCTTTATCTTAAATACGCTCATTGGGATGGCTCAAAATGGATATTAGAAAATGCAAAAAGAGGTTTATTTGGTCAACTTCAAATTTCACTTGCACTTGATTCAAATAATTATCCCCATATATCCTGTGATAATTACTATTCTGAACCCTATTCAATTTATTATATATGGTATGGCGAGCCATTAGTTGGCATCACCCTCACATCCTTCTCCGCAAAGCCCAATGGTAGCTCAGTCGTCCTTGACTGGTCTGTCACAACAGATGAGGATATATCGGGCTTCGACCTCTACCGCAGAATTACCCAACCCGGGGCAATTCATAAATTGCCCCTACAAAATACACATGTAGGGGAGATTCACGAATCTCCCTCATCTGCAGAAGAAGAATGGACAAAGGTGAATTCCTCCCTCATCACTGGCACAAATCCATATTCATACACAGACAGAGATATTACCCCCGAGACATCATACGAATACAAACTTGATGCGGTTGTTTCAGACAAAAATGAGACGCTTGGGACGACAGAGTGCACATCAGGAAATGGAACACCCGGTAATTTTGAGATAGTGAGCATATACCCCTGTCCCGCCAGTTCAGTCATAAATGTTGATATGAACATACCTAACAATTCGGACATTGACATTGCAATTTATGACATCACAGGAAGGAAGGTAGGCACAATTGCAGGTGGATTATACAATTCTGGTGAATATACACTAACATCGGATGTCTCATTTCTTGCTAATGGTGTGTATATTGTGAGAATGACAACAGGGGAATTATCTGCGAGTAAGAATTTTGTTATTGCAAGATAACACCATATGGCAAGGCATGCCTTGTCTTATTATTGTTGCGACCCAATTTATATTGGGTCGCATTTATATTCCGTCCCATCATAAGATGGGAAGCTACATCATAATAAATGTAGGGGTTTAATTCATTAAATCCACATGTAAATATGAGAATATATTGTTCTAAATTCTTTATAAAAGATTCTTGGGTTTGATAGATCAAACCCCTACGATAATGATATATGATTTGTATTGGTTGTATAGAAATTAGTGTTTGATAAATTGGGTAGTTATAAATATTTCATAAAAATTTCAAAAAATATTGTAAATCTTAAATGAATTAAGATATTTTATTTTTATATTAAATTTCATATCCTTCTATGTTATTAAGTTTAATCAACACATTTTTAGTTTCCAGGAAGGTGGTTTTGATGGATATACCGGAGCAGATATTCAGGGAGTATGACATAAGGGGTGTCGTTGGTGAGGATTTGACTGAGGAACTTGTCTATAATCTCGGGAAGGGGGTAGGGACATTTCTTATGGAAAGGGGCGTTTCAGTATGTGCCCTTGGCTATGATATGCGACCTTCATCAACGCCATTTGCAGAGGCAATGACCAGGGGGATTATATTCACCGGGGTCAGTATTATAGATGTTGGGATGGTGCCAACACCTGCTCTATACTTTACCACTCGCTATCATAATATCAAGGGCGGTGTGATGATAACGGGCAGTCATAATCCACCAGAGTTCAATGGCTTTAAGGTTGTCTGCGGAAAAGGGACAATATATGGAGATGACATCAAGAAGATAGGTGAGATTATGGCAAAAGAGGAGTTCGCTAACGGTAGTGGTGAATTGAAGAAGATGGAAGTTATTGGTGAATATAAGAGTTATCTCATATCACTTATTGAGAAGAAGGGTGGTCTCAAGTTGGTAGTTGACTGTGGCAATGGTATGGCAAGCGAATGCGCAATTGAACTTCTTGAGAAGATGGGCAATACTGTTATTCCACTGTTCTGCACTCTTGATGGGACTTTCCCGAACCACTTTCCTGACCCAACAGTTCTGGAAAACACAGAGGCGATGAGGAAGCATGCAGTAGATGTCGGTGCCGACTGTGGAATGGCATTTGATGGTGATGCAGACCGGCTTGGCGCCTCGGATGAGAAGGGCGAGATGGTATTTGGCGACCGCCTGCTTGCTCTCTATTCAAGGCAGGTCTTGAAAAGGCATCCGGGGTCGAAGATTATCTTTGAGGTTAAATGCTCAAGGGCGCTTTCAGAGGACATTTCCAAACATGGTGGCGAACCCATAATGTGGAAGACAGGGCATTCTCTCATTGAGGCAAAACTGGAGGAAGAGGGAGCGCTACTTGCCGGTGAGATGAGCGGGCATCTCTACTTTGCTGATAACTACTATGGCTATGACGATGCTATATATGCAGGTATGCGGCTTGCTGAACTCCTGTCAGAAAGCGATAAGACCCTTTCAGAGATGTTATCGACACTACCTCAATATTTCTCAAGCCCTGAAATAAGGGTTTCCTGTCCTGATGATGTCAAATTCAAGGTTGTTGAGAAACTACTGAAAAGGTTCAGGGAGAAATACACTGTCAATGACATAGATGGTATGAGGATTGAATTTGAAGATGGTTGGGGACTTGTGCGAGCATCAAATACACAGCCAGTGCTGGTCCTGAGATTTGAGGGTAAGGACGAGAAAGCATTGGAGAGAATTCAGAGTGAGATTGAAGAAGGCTTGAATGAAGTTCTCAGTGAATCTGGTCTGAAGTGAATTGTCATGAAAGATAACTTTGGTTTTAAGAATGCCCTTTTGGTTCCAATGGATGGAAGGTCGCCATTTAAGGGGACACTCATTATTACTGGAGACAAGATATCCTACTGTGGTGATTCTGAGAATGCGCCTTCTTGTGGTAATATTCAAGATGGCAGTGACTATATTGTCATTCCCGGTCTAATAAACGCGCACCTTCATAGCGATGCTTATATCTTCAAAGGTCTTCTTGATAATATGAATCTCAAGGAACAGTATTTGAAGACGAATAAATTAGGTGACCTGATGGATGATGATGTGATGATACTATCAAGGACTTTATCGTATATAGAAGCGGTAAGGTCAGGCACAACCTATATTATTGAACACCAATTCAGGTCCCTTGGTGAGAGGGCGGTTGAGCCATTTAACACTGCTGGTGTCAGGGGCGCAGTTGTTTTTGACAGAGATGATATTACAAACGAATTTGTGAGATTTATAAGTTCAAAAGGTTATGATGTATTCATAAACCTGCCATCCGAGGAGGATTTTTCAATTGAGATATTAGAAGACCTTGCGAGATTATCTAAGAATACAGGCGTTCGCCTCTATGGTCATATTGCGGAGACAACGTGGAGGTTGGCTCTCTGCTATGAGAAATTCAGCAAAAGTCCCGTTGAAGTCCTTGAGATGACAGGCGTTCTTGAGACAAAGCCGGTTATTGTTCATGGCTGTTTTCTCTCTGAGGGTGATATTGCGCTCTTGGCGAAGTATGGTGCAAGTGTTGTGAATACACCTGTATCTGAGATGAAGATAGGCGATGGCGTGGCACCAATTCCCTCTCTTCTCAGGTGTGGTGTGAATATTGGTCTGGGGACAGATGGAGCGCTGTGGAATAATGGTGCTGATATTCTCGGGGAAGCAAAGGTGCTTATCTTACTTCATTCCCTTACATCAATACCAGGAAGGGTAAATGAATATGATGCGCTTGGGTCTGTAACCTGTGAGGGTGCAAGGTTGCTAAGAAGGACAGATATCGGGATGTTACACGAGAATGCATATGCGGATTTCATCGTAATGAGAGCAGGTGAACCAGAGATGCTGCCAATTTATATTTCTCAAAGCAGGTCAAATATAATAAGTAATATAGTATTATCAGCAGGAAGGTCCTGCATTGATAGTGTATATGCTTCTGGAAGGGAGATAATGAGAGATGGAACTATTGTTGGTATAAATACTAAAATTCTAATAGATAGAATGAACGAATGGCTAAATGAGAAGAGCGAAGAAATTGACAAAATTATTGAGAATAATATTTGATAAATGCTCTTAAATAATTGACAAAAGTGAAAATAATGTAATAATAATTTACTAATACTATTGGATAGAGGTTTATTTTGAATAGATTGGTTATATATATAGTTTTGGTTCTTATTATTCCGTCCCTTATTTTTGCTTCAACATTGAAGATAAAGACGATAAATAAGACAGGCATGGTCAACATAACAACAGGTGTTGGCTTGTATGTGCCAACGATGAACTGGATAAGCGAGGCGTTCAGAAGCGGTGCTGCATTTAATGTTGGTGGGGGCATAGGAGTAAGTTCACACTTTGGCTTTTTTGGCAATTTTGAATACATTCGCCTGAGGGCAACTGATCTCCTTGAAAAAAACTTTGGCACAGAAAGAATAAGAATCTGGAGTTTGAGGGGTGGTTTGCGTTATACGATGTTGAATGCTGCTGAAAGGACGCCATTTGGAGAGGCATCTATGGGATATTCTTGGATGAAGGTCAGCGGAACAGTTGGCACGAAGACCCAGAAACTCTGGTTTATAGATATAAGGGGTGGTTTTGAATTATTTGTTGATAAGACAAGGAGTATAGACCTCTCAACAGGGCTTATATACTACTTACAGCACCCTGACTTCGGCGGTCTGAATATACCATCTATCTTAGGTGAGAGGAAGGCGGCGATAATTCCCTTCCGTTTCAACCTCAATTTCTATTTTTAAATAGACCTTTTCTGGTAGTTACTGTCGTTTAGAAATTGTATAACAATGCAAACACTTTTTGACATAGATAAGAATAAAGAATTTGGATTTCCTCTTATGTATCAGATGCATATAGTAAGTGCTCTTAACAGGGCTATAGAGAAAGATATGCTCGCAACATCATATATCTTTGAAGGTGCACCAGGTTCCGGGAGGTATGAACTTGCCTCCCAATTTGTGAGGGCTTTGATTTGCGAAAATGAAAATAAAATTCCTTCCTGTGGAACATGCATCCACTGTTTGAAAATAGATAAAGGTATTCACCCTGACCTGATAGAGATTAAACATGAAGAGAGGTCCATCAAAATAGATGAGGTCCGGTATCTTATTACTGAGGTATATAGAAAACCAAATGAGGCGGAGAGGAAGGCGGTAATTATCAGAAATGCAGAGAGGATGACAATTGAAACAGCGAATGCCCTGCTCAAGGTCTTTGAAGAGCCACCTCTCTCGGTTGTTATAATTCTTACTATTTCGGACCCGTTGCTTCTTCCAGCAACAGTTCTTTCCCGTTCAATTCGTCTTCACTTCAGAGGTATTGATCTTTCCGGTGCAATTGGGTATATCTCTCAAAGGTATGAAATCATCGATAGTGACGCAGAACTGCTCTTTTCAGTTTTAAATGGTAATATGGAACTTATTGAAGAGGTAATCAATGATAAAGATATGTATAAGAGTTTAACTGCCAATGATTTCTTCAGATATGCGATAGGCAGGTTAAATCCGCAGGAGAAGGTTATTGAGAGGGAAGTCGCGATAAAGATTGTCAATCTTATTCTGGGGTTTATTCGCTATAAGAGAAAGAATCTGGATGAAAATCTATATGCAAGGTTGTTATATTTGCTGAGTGGCACCGGTCAGCTTTTGAGAGGAAATACGAATGTCAAGGTTGTTTGCTGGCGGTTGATGTTTGAGTTGAAGGAGTTGATGGCTGGGGTGAAGGGAGGAGTTGATGTATGAATAATTACTATATAATACATTTTCTCAGTTTTGCTCGTGAGCATATAGGTAAATCTAATGATGATATAAAGAAGGGTGATATTTGTATCACCAGAACAGAGGAGGGCTGTGAGTTCTGTGAGGTTTTGCTGGCAATTTCTAAAATTGATGTAGAGAATATAGTTGGTTCTGAGAATTTTTATGAGATTAAAAAGGCGAGTGAATCAGATATTGAGAGATTGGAACTTATATGTAAAAGAAGGCGTGAGGCATTTGAGGTTTGCTATCAGATGGCTGAAGCAAGGGGGCTTGATATGAAACTTATCAATGTTTCTTTCTCTCCAGATGGCAGCAAGATTACATTCTTCTATACCGCAGATGGTAGAATTGACTTCAGAGAACTTGTAAAAGACCTTGCCTCAAAGTTCAGGACTCGCATAGAGATGCGTCAGATTGGTGTCAGGGATGAGGCACAGATTGTCGGTGGGCTTGGTCCCTGTATGCTGCCTATATGTTGCACGAGGTTCATTCGCGACTTTGAATCAATAAGTATTCAGGTAGCAAAACTTCAGGGCTTGAACCTTTCCCCCTCCAAGATATCAGGTCTGTGCGGTCGTCTTATGTGCTGTCTCTCATTTGAATCTAATGTATATAAGTGCATGTTATTTGATATGCCAGATGTAGGAACAAAAGTGATTTACAATAATAATGAGGCAGTGGTATTGGAGTTATTTCCGCTTATGAAATCAATAATGATAACAACAGACGGAGAGAACAACGTTATTGTGCCGATAGATGAGATTATTTACGAGAAACGAGAATTTAAATGTTTTCCTAAGGGGAGTGATAATACGGTTAATAACAGAAGTGGAGAGAGTATTTAGACCTGAGCCATATATCACAGATTCACACCATCATCTATCAGACCCGAAGTTCCACGAAGATTTGAATGAAGTAATTGAAAGAACAAGAGGTGGGAATGTTCAAATACTGATTGAGGGTGGTGGATTAGAAAGACCTGAATATCTAGATAATAGACCTAAATTATCTGACAGCAAAAATATGTATTTCTGTGCAGGGCTTCACCCTCACGATGCGGTTAATTTTAATGAAGGGTTGATTGATAGGATATCAGAACTTTCTGATGACAGAAGATTTGTTGCTGTGGGTGAGTGTGGTCTTGACTATTACTACGATAACTCACCAAGAGAGGTTCAAAAGAAGGTCTTTAGATGTCATCTCAAACTTGCAGAAAAGTTGCGAAAACCAGTTGTAATACATGCAAGGGATTCACATAAAGACCTGTTCAAGATAATAGAAGATGAGGGGTTAGTTGGTGTTAATTACCTGTTCCACTGTTTTAGTGGCGATGATGGTGATTTAGGCAAAGTGCTGGATTTAGGCGGTTATATATCTATAGGTGGTGTAATCACATTTCCTAACGCCCAGAAAACGCGAAGGATAGTTTCAAAAGTTCCTAAGGATAAATTATTGCTTGAGACGGATGCACCATACCTTGCGCCACAGAAGATGCGTGGAAGACGAAATGAACCATTGTTTATTAAATATGTTGGAGAGCAGATTGCGTCTCTATGGGGTCTCCCGGTAGAAGATGTTTACTTTATAACCACATATAATGCGAGGGTTCTCTTCGGTATTGGTATAGACCCGGGTGGTGATATTGCTTATGGGCTTGGCAGTCGGCTCTATCTGAATATAACAAACAGGTGCACGAACAGGTGTGGCTTCTGTGTGAGAAACTTCAGTGATGGAATCGGTGGTTATCATCTCAAATTGAAGGTAGAGCCGACAGCAGGTGAGGTTATAGACGCAATAGGTGACCCGAAAAGATATGACGAGGTTGTGTTTTGTGGCTTTGGTGAACCGCTTATAAGGTATGATATTGTAAAGAAGGTTTCAGAGTTCATTAAAGAAAACGGTGGGTCTGTCAGGGTAAATACCAATGGTTGTGCAGACCTCTATACTGGTGTAGATACAATATCGTATGTTGCAGGCAGCGTTGATTCATTCTCAATAAGTTTGAATGCGACAGATGAGAATGATTATAATAGAATATGTAATCCAATGTTTGAGAATGCATATTCTAAAGTTCTAAAAAGTATTGAAAGAGCAAAGGGGCTTGGAAAGAGAGTAAAGGTGAGTTTTGTTTCTGACTGTGGTGCAGACCTTACGGGTGTTGAGGAGATGGCAAGGAAACTCGGTGTTGAGGTAAGGTTCAGATAGATGAATATTGGTGATGCTGTAGCAAGGTTAATTGATAGCGCTAAAAAAATAGATGGATGGCTTGATAATACAACTGAGGTCTCATCTGTCCCTGAACTCAGGGAAAATATAATGAAGGCAAATGAGGATGGATTGCAGATAGTCCCCTTTAGAAGTGGACGAACACAGGATATAGACCTGATGGATAGAATACCTTTGGACATATCGCAGATAAAGCCGGAGATTGATATCAGACCGGAGAGGTTGACAGCAAGTGTCGGAAGCGCAATGATGGTGGAAGACCTGAATATGGCTCTTAATTCAGTGAATATGAAGATTGAAGCGATAGATGGTTTTGAGAGTGTATCTATTGGCGGGCTTGTAGCGATGGGGCTTTCATTACCACATCGTCTTCCCGGCAGGTTAAATACTTCGTTGATTGGACTTGAGGTCATAGATAGTAATGGTGATGAGTTTTTCACGGGCAGGAGAACGCTTAAGGGAGTGGCAGGTTACCATCTTAACTCTATATATATCGCATCCTTCGGGAGATATGGTTATATCAAGAACCTTATATTTCGTATGAATCCAGAGGAAGAGGTCAGTAAGGTTTTGTCAGTTAAATTGCAATCTATTGATGACTATATAAAACTCTGTAGCATGTTGAATAGATTGAGTTCATATAGAGGTTCTATCTTTGTAAATAGTCGTCTGGCATTGACTGCATTTAATCGGGAAAGCCCTGTGGTTATTATATGGCTTTCAGGTTCTTCATATGCAGTAAGCAGGGCTAAAGATGCTTTGATGTCTGAAATACCTTATATGGAGAATTCACAGATTAAGTTGAACACTCTTACAGAAATAGACCTTGACTTTGTTAAGGAGGGTGTTTTTATTCTCTGTGCAAAATTGAGTTCAGAGAATGTCTATAATATCAAAAATATTGAAGATATACCTTATATCATAAGGTCTGATGGTTTATTGGAGTTAATGATAAGAATGGAAGATGTCAGTGGCGTTGAAGATATTAATGGTATTGAAATACATTCTATATATTATAAGAGCAGAAATAGATTACTCATGTATAACGAGAATAGCAGCAAGTCGATACATTTATAAGAAAAAATCTTCATCGTTAGTTGTCAAAATTCTTATATTGTGATATATTATTATCAGTAAAGTATTTGATTAACTTAAATTATTAAAATTATTTAAATTTGTATGAGAGTTAGTATATATCTGGTTTTATTGGAAATTCACTTATTTTTCTTTGAGTATTTCCACTTTAATAGGGTATCCTCTTTTAATCATGTTTCTGAGGAACATGACAGGTTAATTTCTGAAAATTCTTATTTCAGGGTATTTTCTCACAATGTCTGTCTATTTCTTAACAGGGATGTCAATATAATAAAAAATATGAGTGATATAAAAATGTCAATTTTCAGTAAAAGCAAAAAAAATATTAGATTAAGAAAGGTTATAGGTGGTCAATATGAGAGGAAGAATGAAACAATATATCTATATTTCTCTGGTATTTACTCTACTGTTCACAGGCGTATGTTTTGCCAACTTTGAATGCGAACCAAGCGTTTCCAGTTCTGGAATGGGTGGAGTTCTCCCTGTAGATATATTTCAGCCATCCATGATGAGTATTAATCCAGCAATTTTGAGCATGATTCCACGAAAGATGGTTGAAACATCATATTCAAGATACTATTGTCCTATTGAGAATGGCATGTTCTCTTCAGGGTTTGTAGGTTATGCAATGCCTCTGGAAAATTATGGCTGTCTTGGTTTAAATGCAGTGGCTGACCTTGAGGGTAAAGATAAGGAGCTTTTGACAACAGTTTCTTACTCAGATTCATTCATATTTCCAGGAAAGGTAAGTTTGGGAGTGGGTCTTGATATTTACACAAGGTTTTTGGGAAAGAACTCAATTGAGTTGAAGAACCCAACAGTGGATACTAATTTCTGCCAGTCGTATGGAGTGAACGGTGGAATAATCATAAGACCGGTTGACCAGTTTTTAATCGGTCTTTCTGCATTCAATCTGAACAGACCAAAACTCACTTATGGTGATATGCGTAAACTTCCTTTGAAAGCACGATTGGATATTGGCGCAAATATCTATAATATAAGACCGTGTTTCTCATTAAATTACAGAAGGGACTTTGAAAATAATACTTTCAAGGTTTCTTATGACCTTGGTTTTGAAGCAGGTATTTTTGGTAATCTCGTGAGATTAAGGGCTGGTTATAATCACAGTTTGTCCGGTGGAGTTGGCTTTGGGTTTCAAAAAGGTGATGTTGACTTCGCAGTTGATTATGCGTTTCAGTTGTCAACAGGTGATGAGAGATTGAAGAATCCTTCTGGCAACCATATACTTGGTGTCTCTTTCACCTTTGGAAATGAGTTGAGTAAATACAAGAGTAGCAAAATATTGGATACATTCAGGTTGAATTTCAACGATGTCATTGTAAAGGAGGTTTCTGTAAAAACATGTAAGTTTTATAAAGATGAACTGGATGTCAGTGCTAACGGGAAATTGGAAGAGAATGAAGTTAGTGAGGAAGATGCTGATGTCGGAAGAGAGATTGTTTATGGTTCGGTGAGTATGGATAGCAATATTGACCCTTATGATATTTCAGGTGCCCGTGTCATATTTAAGATAAGAAAGGACTGGCTTGAAGACAATTGTGTAAGACATGACAATATCAGATTTCATGTTGTTTCAAATGGTGGAGAATATGTTCTGGACTATGTTCCAACATTTGGTTACTCAGATGACGAGTATTACTACTTTGAATCCAACATTGAGATGATTGCCCCAATGGTTATCACAGCATTTATAGAGCCAAAAAAGAAAGAGATTGCTGTCTTAGAAAAAGAGAAACTACCAGAAAAGCCGGAGGCAGTGTGGCCAAAAGAGCATAAAGTTGTCAAGGGTGAATGTCTGTTTATAATAGCTGGCTTTGAATATCATGACCCGTTCAAGTGGAAAAATATATTTGAGGCAAATAGAGACAAAATCAAAGACCCGCACTGGATATACCCGGGGCAGGTCTTTATTATACCTTCGCCAAACTAACCCGCTCATCTAAACCCCCTCCCATGATAAGGAAGGTCAATTCCGACCTTCCTTTCCCTTTTATATCGGAGATTAAAATTTTTTACAATTTCTATAATTATAATCCACCCGCATAGGGATGCGGACGCTACTTATTTGATGAGATTTTGCTCAGCGCTGTCAGAACCAGGTCAACATCATCTTCTGTATTGAAAAGTCCGAATGAGAACCTTACAGTCCCTTTCTCAAATGTGCCGAGCGTTCTATGAGCATGAGGGGCACAGTGAAGCCCTGCCCGCGTCATAATTCCAAAATCGCTGTAAAGGCGAGCCCCCGTCTCATCTGTTGGGACACCATCAATCTGAACCGATATAACACCGCAATTGTCCTCTATATTCTTCGGTCCAAAATACTGCACCTTCTTTATCTGTGATAGACCGTCTATCATCCTCTTCGCAAGGTTTTGCTTGTGTTTCGCGTATCTATCCATTCCATAATCATTTATAAAGCGAATTGATGCGAGAAGACCCGAGATACCGATGATATTCTGTGTGCCGGGCTCAAACCTCTCGGGATAACAATCCGGCATTGTCTCAAGATGTGAAAGTATGCCGGTGCCTCCGCATATAAATGGCGGTGGGTCCAGTTCAGGTGATATATAGAATGCGCCAGTGCCAAATGGTCCCATAAGCCCCTTATGCCCTGAGAAAGCCATAAGGTCAATGTTATCTCTCTTGACGTCAATAGAGAATGAACCGGCGGTTTGTGCACTGTCAACCATAAATAGAATATTATTCTCTTTTGCTATCTTGCCAATCTCAGTGATAGGGTTTATTGCCCCGCAGATATTGGAGGCGTGGAGGACAGCGATAATCTTTGTATTTTTCTTAATCTGTTTTCTTACCTCCTCGGGGCTTACGATGCCCTCGCCTGATGCCTGTGTCATGGAGGAATCAATGCCAATTCTCCTTTTAAGTTCATATATAGGACGAAGAACCGCGTTATGTTCCATTGAAGAAAATACCACATGGTCGCCCTCTTTTAACATTGACCACAATATTGAGTTTGTGCCAGCAGTGCAGTTTATGCAGAACATTATACGCGTTGAATCATCAATATTGAACATCCTCGCCAGTTCTTCCCTTGCGTTGAAGACAATCTCAGATGACCTTATCGCTCTCTTGTATGCGCCCCTTCCTGGATTCGCCCCGACGCTCTCGTTGAAATCAATCATCGCCTGTATCATAGATGGTGGCTTTGGCCAGGTGGTTGTAGCATTGTCAAGATATACCTCTCTCTTCTCCATAGAAACCTCCTGAATGATTAGTAAGGTAAATATACATCAAAATAGTTTTCTTATCAACAGAAGTGTAGATAATCTAATATGAAATAAATTATACTAATAGTGATTAATTTTTTATGTATAATATATAAGAAGGATAGAATTGAATATGCCCAGAGTAGAGGTTGATACTGATAGATATTTTTATACCTAAAGAGGTAATGGAATCAATTGAGACCCTTGAAGAATTAGAGGGTTGGTTGATTGCCCAACTTGATGAGTCAATGGGTCAATATAAATCTGGAAATGTAAAGACAATATAGGAAGTCCTTAAGCAAATTGAGAAATGACCGGGTATAGTATCTTGCTCACCCCTATGAGTGAAAGAGACATTAAAAAACCTTAAACCAAATGTATTCAGTAAGATAATAAGTAAGCTTGAAGGAGTTGAAAGTAATCCATACAAAGAAGGAAAACTTCTTTCTAACCTCCCAGAACGGTGGAAAAATCTACGTTCAGCAAGGGTAGGAAAGTATAGAATTCTATATACCTTAGAAGGAAATGATGTGGTAATACATGCTATAAAACATCGTTCAATTGTTTATAACATACTTAAATGAATGAACTACTCAAAATAATTTTTAATAAAAATAGTTTCATTCAGCATATACTTATTTAACATTAACTTTAACCAACGGAAATATCTAAATATTTATTATTAATAGAATCATGAAATTATCTAATCTGATATAATCTTCCAGACAGGTGGCAATATGAGGATGATGGTTTTTATATTCTTATTCTCTATTAACTCGCTGGTTTTAGCATATATTACAGGTCAGGGAGGAATTCTGTCTGAACTGGGGACAAGTTTTGTCATAGGTATAGAAAAGAACTTCTTCATAACAAAGGCAGTTTCAATTAATACATCTCTCAATTATGCCACCGGCTATCAGAGTGAATTCTGGTTATATTTTAGAGTGACAGCCATACATCACTTTATTATGCCAGGTGCCAGTTTATCTTCATATATTATTCGTGGAAAGGTGAAACATTTTGAGCCATATATTGACTATGGTTGTGGTTATGTGCTTGCTGTTCTGCACAAAAACGGATACAGGGGCAAGACGGACACTGATATTGACAGTGGGGGTTTTGTGAAGATGGCATTTGGTTCAGATTTTCCTATAAAATCGCCGGTCTTGCCATTTATTGAAACAGGAGTTTGGGTTATAATTGGTGTGGATGGTAATACATATACAAACTTCGCATTTCTTGCGGGTTTGAGATTCAGGATTTGATTTAGTTTAAGATTAAACTAAGTTTTTTAATTATAATATCATAGTATTTTTTATAATTTTTAGGCAGGTGATAATGTGAAAAGATATATTTTTATTTCATTATTAATAACTTTTCTAATGGTAAGAGCGGAGTGGACGGTTCAGGGCGGTCTCTTAACTGATCTGGGGACAAGTGTTGTCGTAGGTATTGAGAGGAACTTTTTTATAGCAAAGGCAATTTCAATTAATGCATCTGTCAGTTATGCCTATGGTTCTGAAAGTGACAGGTGGCTGTGGTTTGAGACAAACGCTTCGCACCACCTTATTTTGCCAGGTGTTGATTTCTCCGCATATCTCATTAAAGGCAGGGTAAAGAATTTTGAACCATATCTTGACTTTGGCGGTGGTTATGTATTTGCTGTTGGAAGGAAAAAAGGAACTAAAGGCGAGACAGACACAGGTATTAATAACGGTGGTTTTGTGAAGATTAACTTTGGCTCGGACTTTCCAGTTAAAGCACCTGTGATGCCCTTTGTTGAGATGGGCGCCTGGGTTATAGTTGGGGTTGGAGGTGGCACTCATACAAACTTCGCACTTCTTTCAGGATTAAGGTTTTAGAATTCAGTCCTGATTTAAGGTGAGAATACTTAAATTTGACGGAAATCTTAGTATATTTTTTCTTTAAAATTTTTTAAAAAAAACACTTGACAAACTTTAAAAAATAGAATATATTTTAATACATTTCGTTACCTCCTTTGCAAAATTGCAAAAATTAACGGAATCTCCCGCCACTGTCAATGTGGCGGGACTTTTTTATTTCTTTATTCATACTGAATAGATAGTTACTTGATATATAAAAAATATTTGACAAATAAGGATGGCTATAATATATTTTAGCAATCATTTTATTACCCCCTTTCATTGCTGAGTAATCAGCAATGATAAAAAAGCACCGCCCGCCACAAATCTCGTGGCGGGTATTTTTTTAATTTTTGCTTAAAATAAATCTAATCAATGATAATCAGATAAATTATTGTTATATAATCATTTAATTCTTAACTAACACCTTGACCATCTCTTCATGTATCAGTCCATTTGATGCGACTATCTCACTCTTATATATATCAAACTCACCACCATCAAATGTGCTTACTCTTCCACCCGCTTCCTCCAACAATAATATTCCTGCTGCTGTGTCCCAGGGGTGAAGGCGCATCTCCCAGAAACCGTCAAATCGCCCGCAGGCAGTATATGCAAGGTCAAGCGCCGCAGAACCACCGCGCCTTATCGCAAGCGAGCGTTTTGTGAATGCCCTGAAATTGTCAATATTATCATCGACGACCTTATGAACATCGTAGGAGAAACCAGTGGTCAAAAATGCCCTGCCAAGAGAATCAACAGTTGAAACCCTTATCTGTCTGTCATTTAAATAGGCGCCCCCTCCCCTCTCAGCATAGAAGAACTCTTTGAGCAGAGGATGAAAGATGACTCCAAGGGCTTGTTTATCATTATAGAAGAGCGCGATTGAGACGCAGAAAGAAGGGTAGTGATGAGCATAGTTTGTTGTCCCATCAAGCGGGTCAATCACCCAGAGCCACTCACTCTTGCCAATATCGCCGCCCGTCTCTTCCGCAAGTATTGAGTGCACGGGAAACTTTCTTCTAATCTCGCCTATTATAAAGTCCTCTGACTCTCTGTCAGCAATGGTCACAGGATTAATCTCGCCCTTTAACTCCATCTTAATATCGGTTTTATAGTGTTTCAGGAGAATCTCACCAGCCCCCAGTGCAAGGTCTTTTATCAAATTTCTGAACCTATCAGGAATTGTTATCAATTTCTTTTCTCTCATATCTTTCTATTCTAATTAAAGATGTGATATTTTCAATATCAATAGAGATTTTTCAGTATATTATATAGATATTTATTACTCTTGATATAATTGCTTATATGAAGAATGAACCATTCAAACTTGTTTCATCTTATAGACCCGCGGGAGACCAGCCGCAGGCAATAGATAAACTGCTTTCCGGTCTTCAAAAGGGCTATAATCGTCAGACGCTTCTTGGTGTCACCGGCTCGGGCAAGACATTCACAATCGCAAACGTCTTAGAGAAGTGGGGAAGACCAACTCTCATCATATCTCACAATAAGACGCTTGCAGCACAGTTATATGGCGAACTTAAGGCGCTCTTCCCCGATAATGCTGTTGAGTATTTCGTATCTTACTACGACTACTACCAGCCCGAAGCGTATCTTCCAGGGCAGGATATCTATATAGAGAAGGATGCAGATATAAATGATGAACTTGACCGCCTCCGCCTGAAAGCGACATCATCGCTCCTATCAAGGTCTGACACAATCATCGTCGCGTCCGTTTCGTGTATCTATAGTATTGGCTCGCCGGATGAGTTCAGAGAAGGTGTTGTCTTAGTCACGGAGGGTGAGAGGTTGGAAAGAAAGGAACTGTTATATCGCCTTGTTCACATTCAATATGAGAGAAATGAGATTGAGTTCAAGCGTGGCACATTCAGGGTTCGGGGTGACATTATTGATATATTCCCGGCATATTCGGAGGAAGCGTTCAGGGTTGAATTGACAGGTGATATGGTTAGTGACATTAAGGTCATAAACCCGCTAACGGGAAATGTTATGCGTAAAGAGGATAATATTGCAGTATATCCAGCGAAGCACTTTGTTACGTCAAGGCAACGCCTTGAGGAGGCGATGATTTCTATCAGGGAGGAACTTGACCAGCGGCTTCTCTATCTAAAAAATGAAGGCAAGCTCCTTGAAGCACAGCGACTTGAGGAGAGAACACTCTTTGACCTTGAGATGCTATCGGAGACGGGCTACTGTAAGGGGATTGAGAACTACTCAATGCACCTCTCGGGAAGAAAGCCGGGCGAGAGACCAAACTGCCTTCTTGACTACTATCCGAAGGGTTTTCTCACAATCATTGATGAGTCGCACCAGTCAATACCACAACTTCATGCTATGTTTAACGGTGACAGGTCCCGTAAGCAGACGCTCGTTAACTATGGCTTTCGTCTGCCATCTGCCCTTGAAAACCGCCCCTTAAAGTTTGAAGAGTTCGTAGAAATCGTTGGTGATGTGGTATTTATGTCAGCAACGCCTGGGGATTATGAATTCTCTGTGTCAAAGCAGGTTGCAGAGCAGATAGTCCGACCGACAGGTTTAATTGACCCGCAGATGGTTGTAAAGCCAATGAAGAGACAGATGGAGGACCTACTTGATGAGATAGGAAGGGTTGTGCGAAATAGTGAGAGGGTGCTTGTAACAACGCTTACAAAAAGGATGGCAGAACGGCTTGCTGACTGGCTTATAACAATGGATATAAGGGCAAGATATATGCACTCTGAGATAGACACAATAGAGAGAATGGAGATACTGAGGGACCTTCGCCTTGGAAGGTTTGATGTCCTTGTCGGTATAAACTTATTGAGGGAGGGGCTTGACCTTCCTGAGGTCTCACTCGTTGCCATACTTGATGCGGATAAAGAAGGTTTTCTGAGGGATGAGCGGTCAATAATACAGACATCGGGAAGGTGCGCTCGAAATGTCAGAGGCAAGGTCTTGCTCTATGCTGAGAATATTACCAACTCAATGAGCAGGGCGATAGCGGAGACAGGGAGAAGGCGTGCAAAGCAGATTGAGTATAATGAAAGACATGGCATCACACCTGAGAGCATAGTCAAGTCAGTAGAGGAGGTTCTGGGCATAACGAGGGTTGCTGATGCAGTTTCTGAGGCAGCATCCGGTGTAGGAGAGTTCAAGGCAGGATTAGTTGACCCTGTAGAGCAAATGCTGAAGGAGATAGAGGAGGGTTTGAAGAGAAGACCCGAGAGAAGTGAAGATGCGAAAAAGGAGATGCTTATAAAACTTGAAAGAATTATGTGGGAGGCAGCATATAACGAGAGGTTTGAGGAGGCAGCGCGCCTTCGCGATGAGATAAAGAAATTAGGTGGTCCCATTGGCGTTGGCTCAAAGAAAAGATACAGGAGAAAGAAGAAGTAGAAAAGTTTTATCTGGTTAAATATGTTATATGATGTTCTCTATAATATTGCTGGAAAGATTGTCCGCCTTGAAGGTCGTAAATTCCTCCTTCTTAGAAAAGGTGCAAAGCCAGATTTTCTAATAGGTCCTAAACCGGGGCAAGCAACCGCTCTTTACATTCATATTCCATTTTGTAAAGTTCTCTGTTCCTACTGCTCATTCAACAGATACCCGTTTGAGGAAGATAAGGTGAGGTCATACTTCTCACATCTGAGGCGAGAGATTGATATGTATATAGACAGGGGCTTTAGATTCTCCAATGTCTATATAGGTGGTGGAACTCCCACAGTTATTTTTGATGAACTCAGTAATCTTCTTGAATACCTGCATAAATGCTTTGTTATTGATAGCATATCACTTGAGACAAACCCCGGTGATATAACAGAGGAAAGCATCAGAGTATTAAAGGACCTTGGTGTAAAACGACTGTCTATGGGAGTTCAATCGTTTAATGATAATCTCTTGAAGGAAATGGGTCGCCTTTCCCATACAGGAGTTGAGGCGAGAAGGAAGGCAGAACTTGCTCAGGGTAAATTTGACACATTCAATATTGATATTCTCTATAATTTTCCTACACAGACATATAAAATGTTAAGAGATGATATTACTACTGTGAAGGAACTTGGCGTTGACCAGGTGACCTTCTATCCTCTTATGCCCGCTCGCTCAATTGAAGGTAGAATTATAAAGAACATAGGAACGATTGATAGAGGAAGGGAGAGGACTTTCTTCAATCTAATAGTTGATGAGTTCTATAGAGGTGGTTATAAACCATCAACAGTGTGGTGTTTTTCAAGGGGCGATAGGATGATTGATGAGTATATCATTGATTACAGTGATTATATTGCGGTAGGAGGCGGTTCTGTTGGTCTTTACAATGGTCACTTCTATGTCAATACATTCTCGCTTGATAGATATAATGAGATGATTGATATGGGCGAACTTCCGATTGTTATGTTCAGGCATCTGAGTGGAAAAGAGGAGATGAGGTATCATTTACTGACAGGTCTATTTAGTATGAGCATAAGCGATGGGCGAAGGTTTATAAGTTATGGATTTGATTTAATGAGGGAGATGTCAGATGAGATAGCCCTTTTGAAGTTATTGGGAATTGTGGATGGAAATGGTGAAGGGCTAACTGTGAGGAGGAGGGGTATGTTCTTTGTAAGTGTCATGATGAGGGAGTTCTTCACAGCGTTGAATGATTTGAGGGAATATTGCAGGGAGAAAGGGATATAGAATATTAATCTAATTTTAATAAAATTATTATGTTAGTATATATTTTTACTGCAAATTACTTAAATCCTGTAAAATGTAATATAGTTCCCCAGTCGCCTACTGCCCATACATCATCTGGCGATATCGCAAATACATCATTTAGACCTGCTTTATCATATAAAGTGGGAACAGGAACCTCAGTCCAGGTATTTCCATCCCAGTGGTAACTCCATTTTCCACCAACAAGCCAACCATCATTATAATTACTAAAAGATATTGCATTAAATCCACCTTGAACAATAAAATCCGGTGTATCAAGTTTCCATCCCTCATCTTTAGTATAATGAAATATTGCACTAATTAAGTAACCCTGCAAATATGAAAACCATAAAACCCACCCATAGTCACTATCAGGAAAACATATATCAAAATAACCGCAATTTGTAGCCCCTGGATTATAATAGTATATCTGCCAGAAGTAACCATTCCAGTGCAAAAGACATTCTGGGTCTCCACCCATCCAACCATCAGTTGGTGAGTTAAACCATATTGAATAAAGATTTGCTGGAAATTCACCCTGTAAGGACCACTCACCATTTATGTAGTGATAGATTCTACCACCCTCACTTCCCGCCCAGCCCTCATCTGGTGTTGGGAAGAATACACACATTAGTGGATATACATCCGTATAGGGCTCAGGTGTAACATCCTCCCATTTATCTCCATTCCAGTGAACTATTATACCTCTAACACCTGTATTTTCTAAAATACCCGACCCGACTGCCCATCCATCATTTTCATTATTAAAAAACATATCTTGAAATACAACTCCTTTATATTCATAATTTAATTTAGGTGGTTCTAATTTAAACCATTCATTACCATTATATCTAATAAATGACTCAATATAACCTGTTGCAAATATATTATTTTTATCTAAAGCATAAATTGTATATAAAGCATTATCTACGGGAGATTTAATAATTTCCCAGGGTGAATAAATCTCACCCTCACAGGAATATAAGATTAATAGAATTATAATTAATAAAACTATTTTCAATACCCTGATAATTTTTTCCCACATATAAAAATTCCTCTTGAATATAATATATATATGTTGATATTTCAATTACGCTAATTAACGGAAATAATTAGTCAGTATATTTTGAAATTTAGGGCTGATTGAAATATATCTGCCCCTTTTTATTTACATCATAATATAAAAAAGCCAGCAGATAAATGCTGGTAAAAAACCAATGAAAGGTCTGAAGTTCTTTTCGTAATAAGTTTAAATAGCGGTATCGACCTGGGAGCCAGAAGGGGACTAATTGCCAGATATTTCATTGCTGTTCCTGTCGCAGACAGCATATTTTCTGGCAAACCCCATATAGACCGTGGCATTATAGCCACTGGTCAAGGCACCATGATACTCCTTAGAAAGGAGGTGATCCAGCCACACCTTCCGGTACGGCTACCTTGTTACGACTTCACCCTCCTTACCAGCCGCACCTTCGGCACCTCCCTCTGCAAGCAGTTGGGTCAGCGACTTCGGGTGCAACCAACTCGGATGGTGTGACGGGCGGTGTGTACAAGGCCCGGGAACGTATTCACCGTGGCATGCTGATCCACGATTACTAGCGATTCCGCCTTCATGGAGCCGGGTTGCAGACTCCAATCCGAACTGAGGCAGATTTTTTGGATTTGCTCTTCCTTGCGAATTAGCAGCCCTTTGTATCTGCCATTGTAGCACGTGTGTAGCCCCGGGCTTAAGGGCCATGATGACTAGACGTCATCCCCACCTTCCTCTGGCTTTCGCCAGCAGTCTCCATGGAGTGCCCAGCATTACCTGGTAGCAACTATGGATAGGGGTTGCGCTCGTTGCGGGACTTAACCCAACATCTCACGACACGAGCTGACGACAGCCATGCAGCACCTGTGCAGGTGTCCCGGAATAAAATCCCAGGAAGAGTGTGTTTCCACACCTGTCGCCTGTATGTCAAGCCCGGGTAAGGTTCTTCGCGTTGCATCGAATTAAACCACATGCTCCACCGCTTGTGCGGGCCCCCGTCAATTCCTTTGAGTTTCAGTCTTGCGACCGTACTCCCCAGGCGGGGTGCTTAATGCATTAGCTCCGGCACTGAAGGGGTCGATGCCTCCAGCACCAAGCACCCATCGTTTAAGGCCAGGACTACCGGGGTATCTAATCCCGTTCGCTCCCCTGGCTTTCGCGCCTCAGCGTCAGTTCTGGGCCAGGTGACCGCCTTCGCCGCAGGTGTTCCACACGATATCTACGCATTCCACCGCTACACCGTGTGTTCCGTCACCCTCTCCCAGACTCAAGACAGGCAGTTTCCCTGGCAGGTCCCCGGTTGAGCCGGGGTATTTAACCAGGGACATACCTATCCGCCTACACGCCCTTTATGCCCAGTAATTCCGGACAACGCTCGCCCCCTACGTATCACCGCGGCTGCTGGCACGTAGTTAGCCGGGGCTTTCTCACGAGGTACCGTCACCCAATAAGGGTATTAACCTTATTGGACATCTTCTCTCGCGACAGGGCTTTACGACCCGAAGGCCTTCCTCGCCCACGCGGCGTCGCACCGTCAGGCTTTCGCCCATTGCGGATGATTCCCGCCTGCGCCTCCCGTGGGGGACTGGACCTTGTCTCAGTTCCAGTGTGGCCGGACATCCTCTCAGACCGGCTACCCGTCATTGGTTTGGTGAGCCGTTACCTCACCAACTGCCTGATAGGACGCGGACCCCTCATTAGGTGATAGCTTGCAAGCAGAGGCCACCTTTCTCATATCTATCATGAGATAAATGTGAGATATGCGGTATTAGCACCCCTTTCGGAGTGTTATCCCGCGCCTTAGGACAGGTTGTCCACGCGTTACTCACCCGTTTGCCGCTCTACTCGGCAGTCCCGAAGGACCGCCTTTCGCGCACGACTTGCATAAGCTTAGGCACGCCGCCAGCGTTCGTCCTGAGCCAGGATCAAACTCTCAATGAAACTCAAAACCTACCGACAGGAATACCACTAAAATATTCCTTATTCTTACTCGAAACTCCAGACCTTTCAAAGAACAAAAACTTCATCTACTATATTTTATATCAGAATTTTTCTGCCCTGTCAAGTGTTTTATTTTGTTTTTGATAAAATATTTTAATGTTTAAATTGACATTGCTTAAAAATTCATGATGAAATATATATATTTTTTTGTTAAAATATATGATGAGCATTCTGGAGGTGAATTAAGATGCCACTTGCTAAGGAGAAAAAGACAGAACTTATAGGAACATATAAGAAGCACGAGAAGGACACCGGCTCTCCCGAGGTGCAGATAAGCATCTTCTCAGAGAGGATAAGACAGATAACAGAGCATCTTTCAAAGCACAGGAAAGATGTCCACTCAAGATACGGGCTTCTCAAACTTGTAGGTAAGAGGCGCCGTCTTCTTGATTATCTTAAAGATAGAGACATTGAGAGATACAGAAAGATAATAAAGGAATTGAATATAAGACGATAGGTTTTTATGAAGAATGAATATGAACTGGAGATAGGGGGGCGGGTTTTCAGGTTTGGAACAGGCGAGCTCGCCAAACTCGCTGACTCATCTGTAACTGTCCAGTATGGCGATAGTTTGGTCATTGTATCTGTCTGTCGTTCTGAAGAACCATTAGAAGATACAGATATTACACCACTGATGGTTGAATACCGTGAGAAGACATACGCTGCAGGAAAGATTCCCGGTGGTTTTTTCAAGAGGGAAGGCAGACCAAGTGAGAAAGAAATGCTCACCTCAAGAATGATTGACAGACCTATAAGACCATTGATAGCCGAGGACTTTAACTATGACATACAGATAACTGCTTTTGCGCTATCATCTGACCTTGAGAATGATACCGATATACTCGCTGTCAATGGTGCATCGCTTGCTATGTGCCTTTCTGACATACCATTTGATGGACCAATTGGAGCAGTGAGAATTGGATATATTAATAATGAATTCATTATAAATCCCACGTTTACTCAACTGGAGGAGAGCGCCCTTGACCTTGTTGTCGTCTCAAAAGATGATAAAGTAATTATGCTTGAAGGCGGTTCTTCTCAGATAAATGAAGACATTATCAACAGAGCGATTGAGGTAGGAATGAAGGAGGCACAGAGATTAGCAGAACTTCAGTTGAAGATAAAAGGAGAACTGGGAAAGACGAAGATGACCTATACTCCGTTAGAAGTTGACCCAACATTGAAGGAGAAAATTACCTCTACATATTACCAGAAGTTGAGCGATTTAATACAGTTGGAAGATAAGGATGAGAGAAGACAGAAGAGAGATGAACTGGTTAAAGAAGCAGTAGAAGGTTTAAAAACTGATGAAGAAAAGAAGATTGAGGGTGATATAAGGAAGATATTTGATGAGATGGAGAAGGAGGCATTCAGGCATCTTGTGCTTGAAGAAGGTCACAGACCCGATGGTAGAGATTTTAAGGACATAAGACCTGTTGATTGTAAGATTGGAGTCCTTCCGAGGACCCATGGTTCTGCCATATTCACCCGCGGTCAGACGCAGGCACTCGTTGTTTCCACACTCGGTAGTGTTGATGATGAACAATTGATAGATTCACTTGAGGGCGACACATACAAGAAGTTCATTCTGCACTATAACTTCCCACCGTTCTCCGTTGGTGAGGTCAAGCCGATACGAGGTGTGAGCAGAAGAGAGATAGGGCACGGTGCTCTGGCTGAGAAAGCAATCTCGGCTGTTATTCCAGACGAGAATCTATTTCCTTATACCATAAGGGTTGTCTCGGACATACTTGAGTCAAATGGCTCGTCATCTATGGCGACTGTCTGCGGTGCGAGTTTATCACTGATGGATGCAGGTGTTCCGGTAAAGGCGTCCGTTGCCGGTATTGCGATAGGTCTCGTTAGTAATGAGAACACATATTGCCTTCTTACGGACATTCAGGGGATGGAAGACCACTATGGCGAGATGGACTTAAAGGTTGCAGGAACAAGAGATGGCATCACTGCTATTCAGATGGATTTGAAGATAAAGGGTATTACACCTGATATGCTGAAAGAGGGAATGGAGATGGCGAGGGGTGCAAGGTTAAGGGTTCTTGATATAATGAGCGGGGTTCTTTCCGAACCAAAAAAGGAACTCTCACCCTATGCGCCGAGAATAAAGATACTTCAGATACCGACTGATAAGATAGGTGAGGTTATTGGTCCTGGTGGCAAGATGATAAGGAAGATAATCAGCGAGACCGGCGTAGATATAGATATAAAGGATGATGGCAGGGTATTTATATCAAGCACAGATACAGAAGGGGTAAAGAAGGCGGTAGATATAATAGAGAGTTTGACAGCAGAGGTTGAGGTTGGAAAGATTTACAAAGGGAAGGTAATGAGAGTTATGGATTTTGGAGCATTTATTGAGATACTTCCCGGCAAGGAAGGATTATGCCACATCTCTCAACTTGATGTAAACAGGGTAGGTAAGGTAGAGGATGTTGTGAAGGTCGGGGACGAGGTTATAGTTAAACTTACGGAAATAGACGACCATGGAAGGTTGAATCTTTCAAGGAAGCAGGCGTTAATAGAGATGGGCATTGTTAAAAAGCCCGAGACAGACAATAACGATGACAGAGATAGACGAAAACATCAGAATAAGCAAAACCGACCAAGGTATTAGGGTTATATCTGAATATATTCCCTGGGTTCATTCAGTATCCATTTGTATTGCTGTCAATAGAGGTTCCTCCTGTGAGGATGTGAGTGCATCTGGAATTTCGCATTTTACAGAACATATGCTATTTGAGGGCACAGAGAAGAGGACTGCAAACCTGATAGCATCGCATCTTGAAGAGGTCGGTGGTTATATGAACGCTGAGACGGGGAAGGAAGAGACATTATATTATGCAAGGGTAGGAAAGGATTACATTGACAGGGCATTTGACCTTCTATCTGACCTTATCACGAATGCTTTATTGAAAGAAGAGGATATTGAGAAGGAGAGAGGTGTTATTCTAAGAGAGATAGCGACATATAATGACCTGCCGCAGGAAAACCTTCTTGATAGGGCATTGTGTCTTTTATATAGTGAGAATAGCAGTTATGGGAGACCCATTGTTGGTTACATAGATACTGTTCGCAATATGAAGAGGGACAACCTTATATGGCATCTGGCAAAAAACTACTGTCATAATAATATAGTCGTCGCATGTGTGGGTAATCTCAGTCATGAGAAAATTACTGACCTTGTAAATGAGAAACTTGAGAATGATTTAAGGTGGTCAGGTGGAAAAATGCCTGATATTGAATTTAAACCACCACCTATTAAAAATATTGAGGATAAAAAGCTTGAACAGCAGTATATATGTCATATATGGAATGGTATCAGATATTCTGATGAGAGAAGATATGCGTTTGGCATATTAAATGCAGTTCTTGCTGGAATGGTCTCGTCTCGCCTTTATCAGCGGGTGAGGGAAGAACTCGGTCTTGTCTATGATATATCGTCGTTTCCGCAATTTATGAAAGATGCTGGCTTTTTCGCTATAATGTTTGCTACAAATCCAGAGGCGTGTGGCAGAGTAATAGAAATAGTTCGGGAGGAGATTACCAGGATAAGCAGTTATGGTATTTCAGATGAAGAATTGACAAGAGCGAGAGAATATATTAAAGGTGGTATCATGCTTGGGCTTGAGTCAACTGTGAACCGACTGATGAGGATTATAAGGAATGAGTTATATCTTGAAAGGCATATAACCTTTGAGGAAACGATAAATAAGTTTGATAAGGTTGATAAGGGGGATGTCCAGACACTATCTCATGAGATATTCACGGGTAGGGATATTGTCTGTGTGGTTGGACCAAAGGCGAAAAGGTTAGAGGCGTTAATAACGAAGAAGAGAGTTTAAGGAGGTTTAATATGTGCGAGAGTTGCGGTTGCGATGAGGAAAAACCTATTGATAAGAGAAAGAAAGAAGAAGAGGAAGAAAAAGAGAAAGAAAAATAATAGATATTTGAGAAATTTTTGATAGAGTTTAGAATAGAGTTAAGAAAGGAGGTGTAATATGTGTCCTTGTGGAAGTAAGGCGCCAGCAAAGAAGAAAGTAACAAAGACAAAGAAGGCACCAGCGAAGAAGACAGTAAAGAAGAAGAAGTAGAGAATAACAGCAATCATAGTAATTTATTTTATATATGAAATGGCAGAAGATACCTGTTCATGATATAGGTGTTGTTTACAATAGGGCAGTTCAGTTTCATGGGCATAGCGGACCCTATCTGGCGCTTGGTGTTGCTATCGGTCTTGCGGGTCTTCGCCGTCTTGGTTCTACTGGCTATTCTGGAATTGAGGTTATATGCTACTGTGGAAGTGAGCCACCGGTGAGTTGCTTTCTTGATGGCGTGCAGGTGGCGACGGGCTGCACGCTTGGAAAGGGTAATCTGACAGTAAAAGATGGTAGAAAACTTGAAGCGGTCTTCAAAACTGATGAAAGTGAGATAAGGTTGAGGGTAAATGAAAGGTATGAGACGCTGGCAAGGAACTGCGATGACTTTGAGATGGGCGTCAAACTTGCAGATGAGATTCTAAAAGCACCAATAGATGAGGTTATTGATAAATTATAGTAAATATAAAGATTACTTTATTTAATCAAATAATTATTATGTCCTTTTCATCCTCTTCAGACATTTTCCCATCTCAGGCAGATTATATGCTATGACTACAAGGTCATCGCTTTCAGTAAATGTGAAATCTTTATCAGGATTCAGTATCGGCTTTCCCCCTCTTATAACACCTATCGGTATCGCTGTATATTTCTCTCTTAAAAATACAAATGCATCATCAAATTTCTTGCCTGTTAACTCATCGGGTAACTTGCACCTGTATATCTCGTTCCCCTCACCCGCTGTTATTAATTGCGATATCACCTCTGAAATACCGTGAGATAGCGCAGCACTGGCTATCATCTTTGATGTAAACTCACCCGAGATTATAAACTCATCAACATGGGCATGCTGGAGATGCTTTATATTGGAACTGTCAAGTATCTCAGCGCAGCTATAGACATCTCTGTTAAGTGTCTCTATGGTAAGCACTGTCAATATTGTCCTTGCATCGGCATCATCCAGTTTCTTTCCACCTGATGTATCTGTTATTACAACCGCAGTATCTGCATTCTTTATTCCCGCCCTAATCAGAATATCGTCATCCGATGGATTTCCACGCACGAAATTGATATTCTTGAACTCAACATCAAGCATCGGGTTTTCTTCAAGGTCTGCAATAATTGCTATTGGTTTTGCGTTATCACCCATCAGATTGATTATCTCCTCCACGATAGAGCGCGCTCTTGTATTCCATCCACATATTATTATGTGGTTTTTCAAATGTAGTGTTTTCATACCCTTACCCTCTTTCATTTTGTTTATGACCATAACGGTCGCAAATGTAGCGGTTATTGCGCTGACAAAGGCAATACCGAAGAATATAAGAAATGTTACGATAATTTTTCCAAGAAATGTAACTGGCTTTGTCTCAACGAAGTCCGCAGATACCATTGTGAAGAAGGCAGACCATATTGAGCTCCATAGGGTGATATCCGGGTCTTTCGGTCTCTCAACAAGGTAGAAAAGTAGAGAAGCAGTAAGAACGGTTAAGACGCCGATTATCAGAAAACGGACAAGTATAGGCCAGAACCTGATAAGAACAATTTTGATTATTTTAAGATAGCGTTTTATCAGTTCCATATATATTTATTTACTTATATCTACCTTCCGCCACCGGCGCAGGCACAGGCGCATCCAGCACAGGCGCAGGCACAAGCACATCCACCGCCACCTCCATAGTGTCCACCACTTGATGTAGAGATGGGCGGTGGATTTGTTATATTGGTCACTCCACCTGTAAAGCCGGTGATACTGCTTACAATATTGTGGGAAAAACTGCTTACGCTTGAGGTGATGCTGTGTGCAAACGATGAACCGGGAAGTGTTGGTAGACCCAGTGTGCCAACACCTCCTCCTGTTGATGATGTGCCTGGAACACTCGTTCCAGTATTCTCCCACCAGTCAGGTACATATACAGTTCTTCCTGTTATTATGATTGGCATCCTGCTGTCAAAGTCATCGTCAAGCATCATCCACTCTGTATAGTCATCAATGACTGACTTTAAATCGTCTGGTGCCTTAGCCTCTGTAAGCAGTTTCCATGCTTTTGCAATAATCAGACGATAGTAATCCCTTGTTTCTTTGAGTGAGAAGCCCTTGAGTTTTGTATTCACCGATTTAATCATCTCAATACACATGTCTTTCAGTTTCTTTTCATCCAGTTTGCCATCTTTATCTATTGAAGATATGAAATCCTTTTCATACTGGTATAAGTCGTTTTCTTTAGCACCACCTGTAAGTTTCTCAAGTTTCAGCGGGTCATTTGAGGTTACCTTGATATTTTTCTTCTTTATGAGTCCAAATAGAACCAGTGCAAGAACCTTATTTAATGGGTATTCAAGGACTATTGCTGATTCTGGCGCGGTAAGTCCCCTCTTTATACCAACTCCCTCAACAGATGCCCTTGCTGGAAAATACTGCATTCTTCTCCTGCGGGATGAGATTATGCTGATGATAATTATGAAACCGAATATAGAAACTGGGATAAGGCACGGGATAATACTCCCGAGGAATTTGAAAAATCCTACAATAAGTTTCCAGATGAGCGGTGGTTCTGTGTTAATTGGACCGGTTATAACCCTCTTTGGAAACGATGCACCGAACATATATTGCTCGGAAGGAGATGCATCTGATATATGCCAGGTATAGACAACCCTGTTATCTATCATCGCCTTCTCTGTCGGCTCATTCTTGTGCCATCTTGGTTCATCGGGTGTGACACCCGTGGGCAGGTAAAAGCTAACAGTGAGGTCTGTCGTGCCGAAGGCGAATTCAGAACTGAACCAGGTTGGTGAGAACTCAACGCTTGCGTAGTCCTTATCGGCAGTATCCTGCCATACCATCTTTTTATTTACACCTTCTACCATAAGAACTGAGGTCTCATCAGCATAAATCTTCTCTTCACCAAAGAGATGAACCTCAACACCAATCGGTATATACTCACTTTTTCTTATATCTGTGAGGGGCTTTCCATCAATCCACGCTTTGACAGAGTCAAGGTCGTAGTCCTTTGTGGGAAAGCCGATATCAACTACATCTATCGGGTCATAGCCTGACATTGTCTTAAAGCCAATGTGATAGACAATTCTTATTGATGAGTCAGGTTCAATATAGACATTGACAATCTCTTTTGGAACCTCAAAGCCATAGTTCTGAGCATATAAGCATGTGGTGAATATTAAAGGCAGAAGACATATTAATATCAAATATCTATTTAACTTTGTTATCAAGTTCTTATAAGTAATCTTCATAATATATAAAACCTCCGAAATTCTTTTGCATATTTCCTTTTGTAAGGATTTTATCAAAAAGATTTAATGGGATATATACAATTATATATTCATAGGAGTTTTTATCTTCCACCTCCAGCGCAAGCGCAGGCACAGCTGACACAGACACAAGCACAAGCACAGGCACAGGATACACATGATGAAGATGAAGATGATGACGATGAACTCCCCAATCTTTCCCAAATTCTTGAACCACCACTTGATTCTGATGTTTTTAAAACTGTTGAGATTGATGGTGGTATTACTGATGAGATTACAGATGAAATGATATGTGAAATTTCACCTGCTATACTTTCCGATATACTCCCAAGCCCTGATGTTATGCTATATGCAATTGAAGAACCCGGAAGTGATGGCAGTTTTAATTCAGAGACTTGAACCTCTTTTCCCATAGATTGTAATTTTGTTATTGTTTCTGACACTATTGGTATTCTGTCAATTGGTATTGTGATTGCCTTTTTCTCTGTCTCTGAAACTATCCCTTTCTTTAGCATCTCCAGTGATGGTTTTATAAAGAAGAACCATGAAGGTATCATTACTTCCCTTTCAGCAAGTGAGTTCTCAATATTCTTCTCAAAGTCATCATCCATCATTAACCAGTCAGGCTTCTCATTAAGAATTGAGTTTATATCCTGTGGGGCTTTTGCTTCTTTGAGCATCTTCCATGCTTTTGAAACTATATCCCGATAATATATCTTTGTGTTTATCAATGAAAAACCCTTCATTTTCCTCTGAACACTCTTTATAAAGATTATAAGCATTTCCTTTAACCAATTCTTATCAAGTCCTCCATTTTTATCTATTGCTTGTATGAAATCTATCTCGTATGCTCTTAGTTTTATTTCTTTACTGATTTTGTTCTTCTTGAGTTTTATCGGTTTGATTGATAACACAGTTATTGCACTCTTGATAATCAGTCCATATAAGATGAGCGCTATTGTCTTCTCAACAGGAAGTTCAAGGATTATTGATGCTTCCGGTGCTGTGAGTCCTCGCTTTATATCAACACCTTCCATTGAAGCACTTGCCGGAAAGTATGACATTTTTTGACTTCTTGATTTTAACAATGAAACAATAGTTATTACCACAAGTAGAAGAAAGATTATCCCTATACCTATGTAGAATATTACCAATTCTGCTGAATAACCACTTGTTTTTACTTCCTCTACTTTTGATTTATATGTCTGCAGATTTTCAGTAATTGGTTCGCTTGAAGATGGTCGGATTTCTCCAGTTATCACACGCTTTGGAAATGACACACCAAATTTATATTCACTATATTGGTATGCATCAGGAATGTGCCAGACATACACAATCCTCATATCTTTCATTCCCATCTCTGTTGGTTCTTTCTCATGCCATTTTGGTTCCGCTTTCTCTATTTCAGGGGGGAGATAGATTCTGACTGTAAGGTCTGTTGTTCCATGAGCGACACTTGAATCAAACCATGTCGGGGTGAACTCAACCCCTGCATAGTCAGAGTTCTCTCTGTCTTCCCAGACCATCTTGTAGTTGGTGCCTTCAACTTCAAGGGTGGATGTCTCACCAGGATAAATTGCATCGTCACCATTGAGATGAACCTCAACTCCGATAGGTATGTAACTGCTTACTCTGATGTCATTGAGGGATTTTTCATCTATCTTTGCCTTGACTGTGCTTATGTTATAGTCATTTGTTGGAAATCCAATATCTACAACATCGATGGGGTCGTATCCATCGAGCGTTTTAATTATAATCTCGTATTTGATGTTCATTGAAGCATCTGGTTCAATATAAACATCAACAGTTTCTTTAGGCACTTCAAAACCGTAGTTCTGTGCATGAATGTCCGATAGACAGATTGCTGTTGTAATAATGAAAGTGATGGTAAAAATAGAGTTTTTATCAAATCCTCTTTTTTTCTCAAAATTCATTTGCCTATATAATCTAATATGTATCTGTTGGTTTCAATTAAATTTTTAGAGTATCAGTTATTATTTAATTGTTATAATCAACCCTAAGTTTTGATTATTATGAAGATATCTGTTAAAAAACAATATGCATTCTTTATTGTTACAGCACTTGTAATTTACATTCTTGCTGTAATTGCTATCCTCAAACCTTATTCTAATCCATATATTGGCGATATGATGGACAAGCATATGGTCTATCTTGTCTCACAATCTCTAATTGATGGCAATCCCCAGCCATCACCTTACTGGAATATCGGCTACCCCGCTCTCCTCGCTCTATTCCATAGATGTGGCGTGCCTTACATAACCGCTGAGAGGTGGCTCTCGCTTCCCTTCTCGCTTGTATTTCTCTTCCTCACCTTCATTATTGCAAAACGCCTTTCTGATGTAAAGGTCGCATTTGCTACCTGCCTTGCCCTCTCATTCTCGGAGGTCTTCATACTCAAGTCAATAGGTGCTAAGGACTTTATGCTCTCAGCAGTGCTTATTCTTCTGTCAATGATGGTGTTTTTTGATTTCAAGGGTGAGAATAGAGGGTGGCGACTAATATTATTTGGCTTTATCCTTGGTCTCTCATTCACATTCAGATATATATCTCTATACCTTCTGCCATTTTTTATCTTTTACATATTTATTATCAAGGGTAAGAGAGAAGGGCTTACTCTCTCGCTCTTCTATATCTTAGGTTTCATAATTGGCGGTCTCCCGCAGTTCGCTATCGCTACATATAAATGGGGTAATCCATTCTACTCAGAGAATGCTAAAACAATCTGGTTCACTGTAAATCATATTGACAACTGGGCGAGATTTCTGACCACAAATCAACATTTTTCAACACTGTCTGTCTTCATTAATAACCCGAAGGGCTTTATTGCTAACTGGTTCAGAAGTGCCAATACATTTATAACCTCAATGCCGGTGAACCCACCACTAATCTTTCTCTCATACGCGGGTCTCCTTGTTCTTCTGATAAAGGCAGGGAAGGGGTGGCTCAGGTTCGCGACAGTTATGATGGTGATATACCTCGCAATAACATTCTTATACAGGGCATATTCCGATTATCTAATTCCTATGATGCCTTTTCTATGTTTTGGTGGCATCTGGTTCATATATGAGTATGTCCCGGAGAGATTGAAGGGTAAAAGGGTCAGGTGGCTACCATTGAGGTATTCTGTGCTCGCTCTTGTATTGGTATATATGCTTGTATTCTCATATAACAGGGTGAATAAGACGGAGGAGAGCGTTGTCTGGGAGAGGGATGCGATTGGGAAGGTTGCCGGTGTTCTGAGGGCTGATGGTGTTGATGACCCATCAAGCGTTCTCTCAACTGATATGTGGTATCTGTATTTACCAAATGCTAAGGGGGACTTCTGGGAGTTCGACCCTGTGCCATTTGATATGACTGAGCCAGATAAAGTGATTGAATATGCTATAGGAAGCAACTATCGTTATCTCCTCTTGTATGACAGATATAAGGGCGCTTATGGCGACTGGGCTGGTCTCCCCGAGAAACTTATGGAAATGAAACTGCCTGAAAATTTCAAACTCATGCTGGATATGGAGGATTCAAGAAGGAAGTTGGAGTTGTATAGGATAATTAGGTAAAAATTAAAATACATCTTCTCAAATTTATCTCCTTGATATTATTCATATATCTGTTATCCTATCTCTTAATATTCATCTCTAAATGAAAGGAGGTAAATATGGCGAAGATTCGCGATGACTATGGCATCACATTTGACGATGTCCTCCTCGTCCCAAAAAGGTCTTCTGTCCTTCCCGATGAGGTTAGCGTCTCAACGCGCCTTACACAGAAAATCTCTCTCAATATCCCCCTTCTCTCAAGCGCTATGGACACAGTAACTGAGTCAGACCTCGCAATCGCTCTCGCCCGGGAGGGTGGCATTGGCATCATTCACCGCAATATGGATATTGAAGACCAGGCGGGCGAAGTAATGAGGGTAAAGCGTTCTGAAAGCGGTATGATAGTCAATCCTATCACGCTTCCACCGGACAAGACACTCTCTGACGCACTTGACATAATGGCTACATATCACATATCGGGTGTTCCAATCACAACCACAGATGGCAAACTTGTTGGCATCCTCACAAACAGAGACCTGAGATTTGAGAGAGATATGACAAGGAAGATTGAGGATGTGATGACGAAGGATGGTCTGGTAACAGTCCCCGAGGGAACTACACTTGATAGCGCAATTGACATTCTCCATAAAAATAGAATTGAGAAACTTATGGTAGTTGATAAAAATGGCTATCTCAAAGGTCTCATTACTGTGAAGGACATTATGAAGAAATTGCGGTATCCCAATGCCTGCAAGGATGATATGGGTCGTCTCAGGGTTGGCTCTGCTGTTGGCACAGGTCCTGATACAATAGACAGAATCTCAGCTTTGAAGGAGGCGGGTGTTGACTGCGTTGTAATAGATACAGCTCACGGGCATTCGGATAGGGTCTTTGAGACATTGTTAAAAGTGAAGAAGGCATATTCAGATATGGATGTTATTGTTGGTAATGTCTGCACTGCCGATGCGACAGGAGAGTTGATTGATTCTGGTGCTGACGCGGTCAAGGTAGGTATTGGACCGAGTGCTATATGCACAACAAGGGTTATTGCAGGTATAGGCATTCCACAGATAAGTGCTATATTGGAATGTGCTGAAGAGGCAGACAAACATAGTATACCCATAGTTGCTGATGGTGGTATTAAGTTCTCGGGTGATGTTACAAAGGCAATTGCAGCGGGTGCATGTTCTGTGATGATTGGCTCTCTATTTGCTGGAACAGACGAAAGTCCGGGTGAGGAGATACTCTATGAGGGCAGACGCTTTAAGGTCTATTATGGAATGGGCTCAATCGCTGCTATGAAGGTTGGCAAGTCAAAGGATAGATACTTCCAGGAAAAGCGCCTTGAGACGGCAAAACTCGTCCCTGAGGGCATTGAAGGAAGAGTGCCATTTAAGGGTCCGCTTTCTGATGTTGTCTATCAATTGGTAGGTGGTCTAAGGGCGGGTATGGGTTATGTCGGTGCTAAAGATATTGAGAACCTGCGCACAAAGTCAGAGTTCATCAGAGTAAGCCATGCATCACTCATTGAGAGCCATCCGCACGATGTGATAATAACCCGTGAGGCGCCTAATTATGGTGTTAGATAAAATATAATATGATTGGTGTAATACTCTCAGCGGGTAAGTCAACAAGGACATATCCCCTCACCTTAACAAGACCAAAACCGCTTCTCCCTGTCGCGGGCAAGACAATCATTGAACGGAATATTTCAGCACTTTCATCAGTGGTAGATTCAATTATTGTTGTCATTGGTTACAAAGGTGAGATGATAATAAATGAACTTGGGGATGAGTGCTCAGTTATTCCAATAAGTTATGTTTGGCAAGAAGAGCAGAATGGAACAGGTGGTGCCCTTATGCTTCTTGATGAATTCATTGATGATGACTTCATTGTTATTATGGGTGATGACATGTATTCATCTGAAGACGCGGAGTTGGTCTTTCGGTATTGTCCTTCGGTTCTTCTTCATGAAATAGCAGATATCTCAAGGTTTGGGGTTGTAGAGGTAAGAAAAGATTTTGTGTATTCAATTAAAGAAAAGCCGAAAGGTGGCGGATGCGGTCTTGCAAACTCAGCGATGTATCATTTTGACACTGATGTATTTAAGATATTACAGTTGCTTGGGCTTTCAAGCAGGGGAGAGCATGAACTGCCACAGGTTATGCTTATGGGTAAGTATAAGGGTAAGGTGAGGGCGGTAGTTGGAAAGGGTGAGTGGCGACCTATTGGATACCCATGGGACTATCTTATAGCAAATATTGAACATTCAAAAGAGGCAGGCGGTTCATTTATTGACAGAGAGGCGGATGTCTCACCGGAAGCACTTGTGATATCATCAGTAATAATGAAAGGGGCAAGAGTAGGAAGGGGTGCAAATGTTGTGTATAGCGTGGTTGGGGAGGGAGCAGTTGTGGGCGATGGTGTGAGGATTAGCGATACAGCAAAAAGCGGTGGGACGGTGAAGTCCCTAGTGAAGGGTGAGGTGGTAGATACAGGGCTTTATAATCTAGGTGCGATTATTGGTGATGGTGCTGTCGTGGGGGAGGAGGCGATGATAGAGGCGGGCGTTAAGATATGGCCTGATATGAATATTCCACCAGGAGTTGTCGTAAGCGGTGATATTATAGTATAATATATACCAAGAATTGATTTATGGAGATTTTGTTGGCAAAAGAAATGGGTGCGGATTAGGGGTTCCAACCTTTCAGGTTTAACTTCTTATTCCACCCTTAAAACTATAAAAAGGAATAAAAGATGAAAGTGCTTTTAGTTTACCCGAAATATCCGAGGACCTTCTGGAGTTTCAAGTATGCGTTGAGATTTACTCTTGTCAAGAAGGCAACTCACCCACCTCTCGCATTACTCACTGTTGCCTCAATGCTCCCAGAAGATTGGGAGAAAAAACTCCTTGATATGAATGTCAGTTCATTAAAAGATAAAGACATTAGATGGGCTGACCTTGTCTTTATAAGCGCAATTTCTATTCAGAGAGAATCAGTAAGAGAGGTAATAGACAGATGTAAAAAGATTGGTGTGAAGATAGTTGCTGGTGGGCCACTCTTCACGAGCAGTTACAAAGAGTTTGATGATGTTGACCACCTAATTCTCAATGAGGCAGAGTTGACACTATCACCCTTTCTAAAAGATTTAGAGAGTGGCAGTGCTAAGCATATTTACACAACAGAAAAATGGGCAGACATAACAAAGACACCTGTTCCAATGTGGAAACTGGTCAATATGAAAAAATATACTTCAATGAATATTCAGTATTCAAGGGGCTGTCCATTTAATTGCGAGTTCTGTGATATTCCAATACTATATGGATATAGACCGAGGACAAAGGACGCAGAACAGGTGATAGAAGAACTTGAAAGTTTGTATCAACATGGCTGGAGAGAGGCAGTATTTTTTGTTGATGACAATTTCATAGGAAATAAAGAGAGGTTAAAGAGAGAGATCTTGCCTGCTATTACTCTTTGGATGGAGGAGAGAAGGCGACCTTTCACATTTATAACACAGGCATCGTTAGACCTTTCTGATGATGAAGAGCTTATGCGACTTATGGTTCAGGCGGGCTTTGATACTGTCTTTGTTGGTATTGAGACACCGAGTGAGGAAGGTCTATCTGAGTGTAATAAGTTTCCGAATAAGAATCGTGACCTTATCAAGAGTGTTAAAAAGATACAGAGGTTTGGACTGCAGGTGCAGGGAGGTTTTATTGTTGGCTTTGACAGCGACCAACCATCAATATTTGAAAAGCAGATTGACTTCATTCAAAAGAGTGGAATTGTAACAGCAATGGTCAGTTTATTATATGCCTTTCGCGGCACACGGCTTTACAAGCGTATGGAGGGTGAGAATAGATTGGTTAGTAATACAAAAAATTATAGTCATAGTTCAGATGAGTATACAAATTGTTCAACAAATATTATACCAAAAATGCAGTATAATACACTTATAGATGGCTATAAGAGAATTGTGAGAACTATCTATTCACCCGACTATTATTATGAGCGAGTCAGGAGATTCTTGAAAGATTATAAGTTGTTTCAAGGTATAGGACGATTTCGTTTTAGTTATCTTTTTGCATTCTTTAACTCTATTCTAATACTTGGTCTCTTATCAAAGGAGAGAATTCGCTACTGGAAACTCTTCTTTGAAACACTATTCACTCGCCCTCGCCGCTTCCCCCTTGCGATTGCATTTACTTTATATGGTTTTCATTTTCGCAAGGTTTATGAAAAGATATAGAAGATGTAAGAATAGAATATTACAGGAGTTCGTATGTCAGATGATATTATAGAGAGATTGCTAAATTCAGAGGAGCCATCAATTCGCTTCAAAGTCCTCACTCTGATTCTTGGTAAAGATATGAATTCAACAGATGTCCTGAAATCTCTGGAAGAGATAAAAGCATCAGAGAGGGTGAAATCGCTTCTATCTGAGAGGGACTCAAGTGGTAGAATCCCTGGTCATCCATATAAAAAATGGACAGGTGCTCATTGGGTGCTGTCAATTCTTGCTGATATTGGCTACCCTCCTGGTGATAAAGGTCTTATACCAATGAGGGAGCAGGTAACATCATGGTTATTCTCAAAGGAGCATGAGAGCCAGATAAAGGCAATTGATGGCAGAGTGAGGAGATGTGCCTCACAGGAGAGTAACGCGCTCTACTCTATGCTCAAACTTGGGATTGCCGATGAGGGTGCGGATATGCTCGCAAGTCGTCTTATCAAGTGGCAGTGGCCTGATGGTGGTTGGAACTGTGATAGAGAAAAGAGTGCAGTTAACTCATCATTTCATGAGACGCTCATTCCGCTTCGGTCGCTTTCTCTATATGCGAGATTGTCAGGAAACGGCAGGGCGAGGGAGTCCGCTCGCAGGTCATCGGAGGTCTTCCTTAAAAGACGGCTTTACAAAAAACAAAGTGATGGTGGGATTATAAATAATAATTTTATAAAACTGCATTATCCCCCATACTGGCATTATGACATACTTGCCGGGCTAAAGGTGATGGCAGAAGTGGGCTTTATTGGAGATAGTCGTTGTAAGGACTCGCTTGACCTCCTTGAGTCAAAGCGTCTTGACGATGGTGGCTTTCCTGCTGAGGGGAGATACTATGGTGGTGCAAATCTGAAGAGCCAGAGGTCTCTCGTTAATTGGGGAAGGGTTAGCAAGAAGAAAATGAATGAGTTCGTTACGGTTGATGCACTGTTCGTCCTCAAAAGAGCAGGGCGCCTGTAGCGTCCGTATTCATATAGGGACTAGACAAGGAGTTTAAACCCCTTGTCCAAATGTTGTCATTAAATTGATAAATTTTATATCTGTATTAAATTATTATTAATTTATAATTGTAAATATATGGAGGTCAAAAAATGAATGATAAGTTTGTTAATAAATTAATATGTGGTGACAATAAGGAGGAACTCGCAAAAATTCCGAAGGAGAGCGTTGACCTCATTTACATTGACCCGCCATTTTTTACACACAAGCAGTATGAGGTCGTCTGGGGCGATGAGGCGGAGGTCAGAAGTTTTGAGGACAGGTGGGAGGGCGGAATTGAGCACTATATATCGTGGATGCGTCCAAGGGTGGAACTGTTATACGATGTCCTCAAGGAAACCGGCTCATTATATTTGCACTGCGACTGGCACGCAAACGCCCACCTCAGAATTCTCTGCGATGAGATATTTGGTGAGAATAACTTTTTAAGAGAAATAATTTGGTCAATAGAAACAGCATCAGGATTTAAATCAAAGGTTAATAATTGGATTAGAGGGCATGATACCATTCTTTTTTATAAGAAAGGAAAAGAATTTATTTTTAATAAACAATTCTATCAGTTAGATGATAGAACAATAAAAAGATATGACAAAATAGATGAAGAAGGAAGACATTATAAAATTTACTATGAAAAGGGTGAAAAAAGGATTGTATATTTGGACAAATCTAAAGGACGTCCTTTAACAGATGTATGGACAGACATTATTGGGTTTCAAACAGTTCAGAAGAAAGGAGAATATTTTGGTTATCCTACACAGAAGCCAGAGGCATTGCTTGAGAGAATAATAAAGGCATCATCAAATCTCGGTGACCTCGTTCTTGACGCTTTCTGTGGGTGCGGGACGACGATGGCTATTGCCCACAAACTCGGCAGGAGGTGGATAGGCATTGACATATCTCCAACCGCGATAAAGACGGTTGATGACAGGTTGAGACGCATAGGTGCTAATATCAACCAAGACTATATAGTGGTTGGAATGCCAGTGAGCGTGAAGGAGTTGAAGCGACTAAAGCCATTTGAGTTTCAGAACTGGGTCATCAATGAGATGAGGGCGAGGCATACGAGGAAGAAGGTGGGCGATATGGGGCTTGACGGCTATGTTCCGAGGGACATATACCATGAGGAGGCGGGCATACAGGTGAAGCAGACGGAGAATGTGGGGAGGAATGTGGTTGACAACTTTGTGTCCGCTTTGAGACGAGCGAAGTTCAAGAGGGGCTATCTTGTCGCCTTCAGTTTTGGCAAGGGTGCGGTGGAGGAGGTTGCCCGCCTGAAGAACGAGGGCGATATGGTCATAGAACTTATAAAGGTTGAGGACTTGCTGTATAAGGGCAGGGTTGTGGGGTGAGATATTTAGATAATATTGAAATAATATATATTAGATTTATATATGAAAAATAAGGGAAAAGATAAAATATATTGCATTGGTTGTAAACAATATACAAATCACGATATAATTGCTAGTGTATCAAAGGAATATACACCAGGAAATTTCCCTGAAATGATGATAGATTATGCATCTGGTAAATGGGAAATTTTAATGTGTTGTGGTTGTGAAAATGTAACTTTTAGAGAAACATGGATTACTAGTGAAGATTATGATCCAATTACAGATGATTATTATCCTTCAATAAAAATGTATCCACCTCGTGAAGAAGATATATTACAAATAAAAACTTATTATGCAATTCCTATAATTGTTCAACAATTATATCGTGAGGTTATTGATAGTTATAATAACGATATTTGCACACTTTGTGCAGCTGGAATAAGGGCATTAATTGAATGTATTTGTGTAGATAAAAATGTTTTAATTGAACAAACTAAAAAACAAAAAAATGAATTTAATGAAAAAATTAAAGAGAAATCTGACCTTCATGGAAAGATAGAAGGAATGGTAAAGAGAGGTCTTATTACAAGGATTCATGCAGATATTTTACATGAACTTAGATTTATAGGAAATAAGGCTTTGCATGAGTTTATAAGACCAGACAAAAATGAATTAAAAATATCAATAGAAATTTTAGAACATACATTTGAAAATATATATGAAATATCTAATAAAGCAAAAATTATTAGAAAAAATAATAAATTAAAAGAATAAAAATCATATTAAAGGTTATAATAAAATTATGAAAACAGGATGCGTTTTTTGCAAAATGTACTTTGGGTGATATATCAATCATGTCTTATTTCCGATGGCACAAATCATTTTATGACCATATATTAAGGGACAATAATAATATTGAGGATTATTACGAATATATAATTAACAACTCCTTGAAACATTCTTTAACCGAAAATCCTTTTGATTATAGATGAATATATATAAAAGATATCGAAGATTTTGTGAAATCAATAAATTATAATAAATATTACTAAGGTTAGAATATGGAAAATTTGTATGAAAATTTAAATCCATTTGAGTATTGGTTGTATGGTAAAGATGAAATATGGATATATAAAAACATAAAATTAGAACCATATAGATTTGTTGATGGATTATTAAAAAGGAAATTTGATAATTTTAGAAAAAGATTTCCAAATAAAATTGAAAAAACAAAAGCATGTAAAAGAATTGCAGAAACAAATTCAATATTATATGAAAGAAATGAAATAGATAAGAAATTTTATAATGAGTTAATAAGTACCCCTGAAGAAAATACCGATAATATTTTTTATAAATTTTAAATTCTTATAAGAGGATTTACAGATGAATATTTAGAAGAAGTAGAAAAAACCATAATAAAAGATAAAAAAATTATGGAGAATAAAATAAAGAGATATTTGAATAGAAACATTAGATTATATAATAAGTGTAATAAAAAATGTTTAAGACAAAGGTCTAGAGTTTATCAAGAAAATGTTGAAAAATTGAAAGAAATATACAGTGATTTCTGTATTCGTTTTAATAATCTTAATAATTTAGCTTTTGAAAAATGTTCATTGGAAGCATTTAGAAGAAGAATGGGTGATACAGGATTTTTTATTAGTTTTGATTATGAAATTTTAATGAATTATTATTATATTGATTTTTATGACCCTGATTTAGTTGATTTTCCTCTTAGGTTTCTAGTTCATCTTCCTCTTAATTTTTACAAAGATTTACAAAATAAATGGAAAGAGACTAAAAATAAGGATGAAATAATAAAAATTATAGATTGCTTTTATTTGAAATCAGATTTGTTTGAAATTATAAAAAGTAGATGTAAAGATTTAGAAAATATTATTAGTTCATTTAGATTAGATGTTATAAAAGAGTTAAAAATATGTTTTGAAAAAGAATATTATACATCTGCAACTCTTTTATCAGTAACTCAAACTGAAGGAATATTATGGGATTTTGCAAAATATTTAAATAGAAAAAATATAAGAATATTTAAAATTAAAGGAAGTAAAATAAAACAAAGATATTATCCGTATGAATGGGATTATGATAATAAAAAATACAAAAATTTAAAAGCAAGTGGATACCCTGAATATAGTAAAAGAGAAATTCTATCAGCAAGAATGTTATTAGAAAAAACAAGGTTGGGTGAATATTTTTATTCACAAGTTTATAATTATCTTATTGATGAATTTTATGATGAAAGATGTGATTTAGCTCATGGCAATTTGTTATCAGACCGCAATACTGCATTGAAAGCAATATTATGTTTATATAGTGTTTTACTCTCTATCAAAATTTCTTTGTAAATTTATAATAGATTGTTAGTTCTAAAAATCAAGTTATTTTAATTAACCCTAATAATCCGCATAGTCAATACGATGGTATATACGGGAACTGGAAAAGTTATGAGGCAAGGGGCTTAAGCCCCTTGTCCAGGTATATTGTCTGGATTCCTTGTCAAATGGCAATGATATAATATTAAATTGGTAATAAAGTCAGAATTATTTAAGCAGTTTCTTTACCTTGCGCTCTATGCTCACTTTATCTGTTGAACCTACAATAAAGTCCCGGACTAAACCATCTTTATCAATAAAATAGGTCTCCGGAATACTGCCCGACTTTGATATGTAAGCATCGGAGATGTCATCGGTGCCAACCAGAATCGGGTAGGTGGCACCCATTGACTTCGCATGTTCGGCAAGTTCGCCCCTATCCATTCCTTCATCCACAGATACTCCCAGAACAGCAACGTCTTTATCTTTGTATTCACCATAGAAATCGCTGATATCGGGTATCTCCCTCTGGCAGGGACCGCACCAGGTTGCCCAAATATTCAAGACCACTACCTTACCTTTATAATTACTCAGTTTTACCTTATTACCCTCGATGTCCTCCAGTTCAAAGTCAGGCGCCTTGCTTCCCGGCATAACAGTCGCGTTTTCCTTCAGATAATCATTATATACTTTATATGCTTTCTTGAGCACGCCTTCAAACCTCTTATCTCCCCTTATCTTCTCAAAAGAGGGTTCTACCTCATATAAATCAATATATAAAAGCGGATTGAAATTCAGTGTCTTTTCAGTGTATTCTATCGCCCTGTCCATACTATCAAGTTCCTGGTAGATATACGACAGGTCATAGAAGGCGTAGAGGTAGTCAGATGGGTCTTCGTCCTTTGGTATAAGTTTTATGCACTTCTCGTAATACTCACCGGCTTTGCTTAAATCCTGCTTTTCTTTTCTGACAAGAACCCAGCCGAGATAGCCGCAGGTAGGTGACGACTCGCCAGCCATCTGTATCTGCTTTAATAACTCTTTCTCTGCATCATCATATCTCCCGAGGTTGGTCAGGAGTTGTCCATAGTAGAACTGAAGTTGCGCGTCATCGGGCTCTATGGCGAGCGCCTTTTTGAACAGTTCAAGACCTTCGTCCTTCCTTCCCTGTATTGATGTCAGTAAGTATGCTGAGTAGTAATAGCCCCTGTAGTCAGATGGATTTAACTCGCGTGCTTTCTTGTAATGCTCCTCCGCCTCGTCGTATCTGCCTTCACTGTGAAGAAGTGAGCCGAAGTTAAGATGGACATCAGCGTAGTCGGGATAATACTCAAGGGCTTTGAGAAATGACGCCTCGCTCTCGTCGTAATTCTCTGCCTGTTGGAATGATAGAGCCGCATCAAGGTGCGCCTTGGCAGTTTCCTTTCTTGCCTCATCGGGTATATTTGAACCAATAGCCATTATAATGCCACCTCCAGATAATTATAATGCTCATATTTTAAGTAATAAGATTGAATATACAAATAAGAAATTTTATATAATGTGATTTGATTTTCACTTTTATTATGATTTAGGTAGGGACAGATTATAATCTGTCCTGAATTATAGAAAGGAGAATTTTTATGAGTGAAAACTCTATCGAAGAAAAGGCGCAGAAGTGGATTTCAGACCACTGGCATGGTTCATCAGAATGCCCTGTATGTGGTGCGAATGACTGGCTAGTTTCTGATAAACTTCTGGAGATTCGTGAATATCGCAAGGGCAACATAGATAGTGCGGGTGAGATACTTCCACTGATAGCCACAACCTGCGGTGGTTGCGGATATACAGTTTTTTTGAATGCTATTGTTGCTGGAATAATAAATAAGAAGGAGTCTTAGATGATATAATTCTATAGTTATTAATCAAAAGATATATATTCATTATATTCTTATCAAAAAGCATCTTTATTCCTATAGGGACTGGGACAGGGCGAGGGGCTTAAGCCCATTGTCAAATGGCAACGCTACACTGTATTAATATATCTTATAATGATATTTGAAATGAAAGGAGTTTATATATGAGTTCAGAAGATGTTGGTAAAATTGTTGAGATAATGAGGGCGAACTCGCTCCACGCATATTTAGCAACTGTTGAAGGCGACCAGCCAATTGTGAGACCTGTCTCTCCGATTGTTGAGGACGATATGTCTATTTGGGTAACAACATACTCAGGTTCAAGGAAGGTGAAGCAGTTAAACGTCAACCCGAAACTCTGCCTTGCCTTTGTTGAGCAACCAAACGGCGATAAGGCGGCAATAGTCCTTGGTGAGGCACGTATTATTACAGATATGGATGAGAAGAAGCGCGTGTGGGGTCTTGCGAAGTTTGACATGTCTGTGCACTTTCCAGGAGGTCCCGAGTCAGGCGATTTCTGCGTCTTAAAGGTAGATGTGAAGAGGGTTGAGTGGCGGGATAGTTGGAAGGGTGGAGTTAATGTCTATGAGCCAGTCCAGTAGCGTCCTCACTTCTGTAAGGGTTTGGACAAGGCAAGGGGCTTAAACCCCTTGTCAAATGGCGACGCTACATCGTTAAGACCGTAAGGGAGATTGCGCAATCTCCCTTACAAATGGTTCATATGAAAGCGATGATTTTATGAAACCAATAGATTAATAAATTCCACCCCTTTTACCTATATTAATTATTTGAACTAATTCATTATCTATATCAACACTAATTATAATTCTTATCTTTCCTGTTCTTATTCTGTAAAAATCTCTCCATTCACCTTTCAGTTTTTTAACATCAATGTTTATGTTTTTTCCCAAGAGCCAATCATTAAAATCGGTTATCTTTTGTATAATTTTTCTTCTTTATTTTTCTGAAATAGTTTCTAAATAATTTATGCTTTCTTTACTGTATTGAGTAATAAAATTCATATCTTGATTATATTAGATATATATACATTATGAAGTTATAATTTTAACCTATCATACTGTGACAATTATCTGACAATTCTTTCATAAAATAATTAATACTGAATTATTTAAAATTACTATTCTTATGTTTCTTTGGATTGCCAAACATCTCTTTTATCTCTTCCATCTCATCATCATCTACATAGGGAATCATCTGCAGACGGAGTTTGGCAATCTCCTTCTTTATAACATCGCTTACTGCCATCTTAATGGCATCGTATAGTTTCTTATCATCAATGTTTATAATCATATTACTCCTCCATCATAATTTCCTTATAATTATACCAAAATAGAATATAGGATAAACAGATATTTTCGTCGCCATGGGAATGGCGATGCTACACTGTATTAATATATCTTATAATGATATTGGAATTGAAAGGAGTTTATATATGAGTTCAGAAGATGTCGTTAAAATTGTTGAGATAATGAGGGAGAACTCGCTCCACGCATATTTAGCAACAGTTGACAGCGACCAGCCAATTGTGAGACCTGTCTCTCCGATTGTTGAGGATGATATGTCTATATGGGTGACGACATATTCAGGTTCAAGGAAGGTGAAACAGTTAAATGCCAACCCGAAACTATGCCTTGCCTTTGTTGAGCAACCAAACGGCGATAAGGCGGCTATCGTCCTTGGTGAGGCACGTATTATTGCAGATATGGATGAGAAGAAGCGCGTCTGGGGTCTTGCGAAGTTTGACCTGTCTGTGCACTTTCCAGGAGGTCCCGAATCAGGCGATTTCTGCGTCTTAAAGGTAGATGTGAAGAAGGTGGAGTGGCGGGATAGTTGGAAGGGCGGAGTTAATGTCTATGAGCCAGTCCAGTAGCGTCCTCACTTCTGTAAGGACGCTACCCAGTTTGATGTTAAAACAATAATAGAAACATTTGATAAATGAAGAATATTTATATAAAATCTAAATAAGAAAGGAGGGCATGATTATGAGACGCCTTTTTGTGTTTCTATTCTCCATTGCTTTCTTATTATCCATTGTTAATGCAGATAATTATAGAGATGTTAATTATTTTAAGACCGGTAATTCCATTCATTGGGCTCCTTCTGACCGCGTTCCTGGTGAATCGGGGTCTTTCTCAAGAAAGGGCTTCATTTTTTACGCTCTATTTGGATTTCAAACACAGATAGGAACAACATACTGGGGTTATGTATCTGGGTCTTTCTTTACTGCTGGTTCATCCTTTGGTTATTGCATAGGTAGAGCGTATATTGGTTTGGGTTATGAGATTAATTATGGTCTTAAAGATTTGTGGTTATTAGAATGCCTTTTCGCTGATATAAGAATATTTATATTGAAGGATAGTCCTTTTTCTCCTTATTTCTATATAAGACCGGGTGTTCATAGTAGTTATCATGGACCTGCATTAGGGGGAGGATTTGGAATAGAATATTACTTTAATAAGAGAATGGGATTTTATGTAGAAGGTGGATATTATGGTTTGAGAACAAAAACATATTATTATACTTATAAATTTGAACTTATTCATGCTGTAGGTGTAAATACTGGTATAGCAGTGATATTGTTTTAAGAGGCAGGGGTTTTAAACAAGACAAGGGGTTTAAACCCCTTGTCCAATATAATACAGAGGTGATATATGAATGATAAATTTACCCCAGCAGAAGAAAATTCTCCCGCGGGGTTTATCAATAAGTTAATCTGCGGGGATAACCTTGATGAACTTGCCAAACTGCCGAAGGAGAGCGTTGACCTCATCTATATTGACCCGCCGTTCTTCACGCACAAGCAGTATGAGGTCGTCTGGGGCGATGAGGCGGAGGTCAGGAGTTTTGAGGACAGGTGGGAGGGCGGTATTGAGCACTATATATCGTGGATGAAACCGAGAATTCTATCTATCTACGATGTCCTGAAACCCACCGGCTCATTCTACATCCACTGCGACTGGCACGCAAACGCCCATCTGAGAATTCTATGCGATGAAATATTTGGAAGAAATAACTTTAGGAATGAATTAGTATGGTGTTATAAAGGACCTTCAAAAAAAGTAAAAGATTTTCCTGATAAACATGACACTATTCTTAGATATTCAAAATCTGATGACAGAATATTTAATATAGATCTTATTAAAATACCATATAGTGAGAGTTTTATAAAAAGAAGAAAAAGTATTGAAGGTAAGGGTGGAATATATGGGGGTAGAAAAGAGAAAGGTAAAAAGAAAATTGAAGAATATAAACAAGGTAAAGTTCCAGAAGACTGGTGGATTGATATTCCAGCTGGAGGTCAAATATCTAGAAAAGAACTTCTTGGTTATCCCACACAAAAACCTGAAAAACTACTTGAGAGGATTATAAAGGCGTCATCAAATCCTGGTGATATTGTTCTTGACGCCTTCTGTGGATGCGGGACGACGATGGCTGTCGCACACAAACTCGGCAGAAGGTGGATAGGCATTGACATATCGCCGACAGCAATAAAGACGGTTGATGACAGGTTGAGACGCATAGGTGCTAATATTGACAAGGACTATATAGTGGTTGGAATGCCGACGACTGCTGATGAGTTAAAGAAACTTGCGCCATTTGAGTTTCAGAACTGGGTGATAAACGAGATGAGCGCAAGGCATTCAAGAAAGAAGGTAGGCGATATGGGTCTTGACGGCTACCTGGCAAGGGACCTTTATCATGAGGAGGCGGGGATACAGGTGAAGCAGACGGAGAATGTTGGGAGGAATGTGGTTGACAACTTCTGTCATGCTTTGGGGAGAGCTAAATACAAGAGGGGCTATCTTGTCGCCTTCAGTTTCGGCAAGGGTGCGGTAGAGGAGGTCGCCCGCCTGAAGAACGAGGGCGATGTTCATATAATACTCGTTACAGTTGAGGACTTGCTGTATAAGAGGAAACCGATAGGGTGAGATACCAATATAAATTGTTTTAGTATATGTAATATGACAGGGAGAAAGTATCTAAGAAGGTTCTACGAGGCAGGTCTTATATATTTTATTACAACATCTACAAAAGATAGATTCCCGTATTTCAAAGAGAGCATATTCTGTGAACTGCTTGCTTTTGAGATTGAACTGGCATCACATTTGAAGAATTTTGAGACATATGGCTATGTCATAATGCCCGACCATTTACATCTTCTTGTTCAACTAATGGGTGATTATAATATAAGCAAGATTGTTCAATTTATTAAACGGAACTCCTCCAGAAGCATAAAAAGAATTTTAAATAGAAACTCTGTAGAATACACCGTAAGGGAGATTGCGCAATCTCCCTTACGAGAGGGTAGAATAACAAGCAGTGATATAAATAGGAGGATAGAGGATTTTGAAAGTCATTTATCAGAATTAAGAAGCAAGTTTTATAAAAAACATTCTTTAAGTTGCATAACAGCAATTCCTGAATTTAAATGGCACAAATCATTTTATGACCATATATTAAGGGACAACGAGAATATTGGAGATTATTATGAATATATAATTAATAATCTCTTGAAGCATTCTTTGACTGAAAATCCTTATGATTACAGATGGATATATATAAAAGAGAGCGATGACTTTATTAAACAGATAGATTTAGATAAATTACAGAAATTATAAAAGGTATAGTATTTGTTATATAATGGGAATTTATTGGTTTTAAAAATTTAATATCAAAACTATCAATTAAAAATTATATAAAGCTTTCGATTTAATACTCATTTATTAAAAAATGATTTTAATTGCTTTAATAATTTTTGAATATCATCAGAATTAATCACCGCTTGACCAATGGATAGTAACTCAAAAAATACACAATCTATATTTTTCTCTCTTCCAATTACTAATGTTTTTTTATTTCTTAGCATATCAAATAAAATATATTTTTTTTCTATTTCATTTTTTGAATTTCTTGTTTTATCAAAATGCACACCACCTAATTTATTACATATATATGTTATTACTTCTCTTCTTTTAATACTTATATTTTCAAAATATATACAGGTAGAATCTAAAAATTTAGATAATTTATATTTTTCCAATTCTTTATCTAAACTCCATTTTGTATCTATTGTTACTATTGCGCTGCAAAACCCAATACCTTTGTATATACCTCCTCCCGCTTGAATAAGGAATATTTCTTCTTTTGGTATCGTTCTTATAATTTTATCTATTGAAATGGCAGTTATTTTTGGTTGTTTAATAAATTTTAAATCATACCAAGCTTTTAATAAATTCCCCTCTACTAATAAAACTCTTAAAACTTTACTACTTCTTCTAAGAGAGTCAAGTTATATATCTTGATTCCATTCGTTATATAAGAAATCTAATTCACTCAATACAAATTGTAATAATTCAATATTAAACATATTTTATTTTAATGCTACATATCTAAATCCGTAAGGGAGATTGCGCAATCTCCCCCACGAGGGTGTCTATATCTCTCACGATGTTCTAATAATCCACATAGTCAATACGATGGTATCTACTTCTGCTCATCATATGCGTGCTCTCAATGTATCTTATCTTTGATGTTGAGACCTCCTCTAAAAACCTTGATGGCGACGCTATATTCTCCTCCCCGGCGTAAAACCTATTTACAGCATATATCATGAAAAGGTGCTCCTTCGCCCTCGTTATGCCTACATAGCAGAGACGCCTCTCCTCCTCCAGTTCCTCCTCATCATCCATTGAGTTCGCGTGTGGCAGAAGCCCCTCCTCAAGCCCCACTATGAATACAACGGGAAACTCAAGCCCCTTCGCACTATGCAGCGTCATAAGCGAAACAGCATCAGCGCTTCTGTCCCAGTTGTCAATGTCTGTTATTAATGATATTGCCTCAAGGAATGCTGTCAGCAAGTCCCCCTCCCCCGCATATTCGCTCTCAAACTCAATCACCGCGCCTATGAGTTCCTTCAGGTTCTCTATGCGCGCCCTCGCCTCCGGCGTCTGCTCATCCTCAAGCATTGCAATATAACCGCTCCTCTCAATAATGTTGGAAAGAACACCCGAAAGGCGACCTCCATTTGAGACCTTATCCGCCATCTCAATAACAAGCCCTGCGAACGTCCTTATTCTCTCTGCCCTCTTCGGTGTTATCTCGCTCAGAATATCTTCATTAGTTGATGCCTCAAAGAGGGATTTATGCCTTTCCCTCGCATATTCGGTCAGTTTGCCTATCGTTCCCTGTGCAATGCCTCTGTGAGGATTGGTGAGCGCCCTTATGAATGCTATGTCATCTTTTGGGTTTGCGATAATGCGAAGGTAGGCGAGGACATCCTTTATCTCCTTCCTCTCGTAGAACCTTACGCCTCCGACGATTGTATATGGCAGACCGGAGTCCCTGAGGGCTGACTCCACCTGCCTTGACTGGGCGTGAGTGCGGTATAGAACGCAGAAGTCCTTTAATGAACAGCCAAGTTCCCCTGTATATGATGAGATGACCCTGGCGATGAACTGTGCCTCATCGTGCTCATCAACCGCCATATATACAACCGGCTCAAGACCATCCCCGAGTTGTGAGTATAGATTCTTATCACCGCTGAGGGGCTTATTGTATTTTATTAGATGGTTTGCCGTGTTCAGGATGTGCTGTGTTGAGCGATAGTTCTGCTCAAGTGCTATTATCTTCGGCTCAGGTGTGAAGGTGGAGAGGAACCGCTTTATATTCTCAATTCTTGCGCCGCGCCACCTGTATATTGACTGGTCGGGGTCGCCAACGACGCAGATATTGCCAGTAAGACCCGTTATCTCCTCAAGGAAGCGGTATTGTGCGTGGTTTGTGTCCTGAAACTCATCAACAAGTATATATGTGAACCTTTGCCGAACCGCCTCTCTCACCTGGTCGCTCTTCTCAAGCAATCTCACCGCCTGCATTATGAGGTCTCCGAAGTCAAGGGCGTTCAGTTCTGCCATTCTCCTTTCATACTCATCATAGACAATCGCCTCAAGTTGCCTTGTTGGCGTGTCCCTTGGGAATTCCTCAGGTGTTATCAGGTCGTTTTTGGCACCTGAGATAGCACTAATGATATTGCCAGGGGGATATATTCGCGTGTCTATGCCCATCTCATCCATTATTGCCTTGACTGTCGCTTTCTGGTCCTCTGTGTCGTAGATGACGAATCTCTTGTCTATGCCAATTGCTGAGCCAAATATGCGGAGAAGGCGGGCGCACATAGAATGGAATGTGCCAATCCACATCGTATCTATGGCGCTCTTGCCGAGCAGGGCTTCAACGCGCTCCTTCATCTCGCGAGCCGCCTTGTTCGTGAATGTGACTGCAAGTATTGAGGTGGGTAATGCGAGACCGCAGGCGATTATATATGCAATACGCATTGTGACGACGCGGGTCTTGCCGCTTCCAGCGCCCGCGATGACAGCAAGGGGACCCTCGGTTGTCGTTATCGCCTCTTTCTGCGATGGATTGAGGCCTTCAAGTATGGTCTCTCTTATCTTCTTATATCTTTCGTTTATCTTCTGGTTGAGAATGTCCATATATTATGTATTATAAGATAATGATGATTAATTTATTTATTGAGATATTAGGAAATTTTATATAATAAAATCATATTAGAAATTAAAGTTTATTTATTCAAGTGGCCATCTTTTAATACATAAATCTACTATTTCATCTGTTCTTTCATTTAGTGATTTTTTATTAAAACCATTATTTGAGATAGATGCACCTAATTTTCTTGTTTCAGGAAGTATAGATTTCTTGTAATATTTTGCTTTTTCTTTTGGTCCTAAATCTCTTGCCGAACTGCCAAGATTTCTCTCAAGTAATGTTAAATTTCCAAAATGGTTGATATATTCATCATATTCATATTTCTCTTTAAAACCACAATATGGGAATTTGCCTTTATGATTGCGGGGGAAAATGTGTTCTATTTCTAAAGGATTTTTATCTCTATGATATATTTTAATATCAGTATCATTAAAATCATTATACAAATATTTATTATATTCCCAGATGACATATTTAACCCAATCATGACCATATACACCATTACTTAATGTTTCTTTTATGACTTTGTCAGGCATGAACCATCTTGTAAGTTCTTTTAATTTTGTTTTTATATATTCAATATCAAGTTCATTATTAATTTTATTTATTTTTATTTTGGAAATTATTTCTATAAATAGATCACGTCTTGGTTTTGTTCCTACTTTATATAATCTGAAATCAAATATTTCAATTATTTTAAGAAAATCGTCATTTATTAAGCTCTCTTTTTCAAGTGAAATAATAAGTGGATAAATATGTGGATGGGGACCTAAGAATGATAAAAATTTTATATATGCCTTTTCACCATTTTCAACTCTTTTTAAAAGTTTTAAAAAGTATGCTATAAATGAATAAAAATCAGATAAAAATTCTTCTATAAATTCCTCAAGTTTTTTATTTTCTTCTAATGGTTGAAGAATATTCTTTAAAAAATTATTAAAAATATATTCAGATGTATGGTCATAATGGTATTTTAAATTACTAAGTTTGTATTTTTCTAACGAATAATATGCAAAATAATGATAGAAAAACTCCAATATAGAGTCCTCATTTAAACTTCCTCTATCCCACTTTCCTATATAATCAATATTACAATCTTCTCCTATGTCTTTTATATGGTCATAATTATTAAAAATTTCAGTAAAATTATCATTAATAAATTTATTTAATTTGTTATTAAGATATCTATAAGACCAAAATACTAGTAGACTTTTCGTTTTATCCAATATTGTAGGTAATTTTCCTCTATCGTTTATAACAAGAAATATTTTGGGTGCTGGTGATTCTTCACTGACAACATATTCTAATGTTAATATTTTATTTTGAATGTAGTTATATATATCATTAATAAATTTTTCTTTCTCATTTGTTTTTTTGATAAATGTTTCTATATTCTTTTTAAAAATATCAAAAGCATCTATTATCAATCTATTAGTTCTTAAATCTTTTAATTCAGGTTTTTCTTTATAATTTCCTTCGATTAATGATTCTACACAATTTTTATTAAGTTCACCTAGTTTTATTCTATATACACCACCTGTTTTTAAATAGTTTGCTGTTATTTTCTTTGAAAAATCTTTTCCTTTATTACCTTCTATATTTTTTTCTACTATGTTTGATAATGCAATCATAAAAATAATTACAGTAGTTAGTCGCTGTTGTCCATCTACAATTTCATAAACAGTAAAAGATTGACCATCGTTAGTTTCTATCTGCTTTTTTATATCTTTAAGAGTAATCTGTCCTAAGTAATGAAGTGTATCTGTTTCTAATCCTTCTTTTATATCTTCCCATAAGTCATTTATTTCTGTATCTTCCCAGGAATATGAACGCTGATAATCAGGAATAATAAAGAATTTCTCTTTAAATAATGTATATAATGAACATTCTCTTGGTTTTCCTAGTGATTCAATAATATATAACCTTATATATTTTTAAATATTTTAAATTAAAACTTTATTAATTTCAATCAATAAATAAAAAAGCTTTATTATTATATTATTTTATAAACCTATAATTGATTTATTAATAGTGGATTACTTTTCTTTTGGCTTTAAGAACATTACAAAAATTGACAGAAGAAAGATATCAAGGGGAACGAAGATACGGCTGTTAAGAAAACCGCCATCAAGTGGTCTGAGATTCAGGTTGCCTTCTATACTCAGCGCAACTGCTGTCACCGCGACAATTGTAATCACAACGGGTCCTGCCGAAATACCAACTATAATTGACATTAACATCATGATGATGCGGGAATAAACAGCCCTGCCCTTCTTTTTGAAGCCAATTTTGGATGTGTATGAGAGAATTGTCAGTGTAACCCACATCCAGAATACCAGAGCAACAAATGTATTCCAGCATTTTGACTGCCCGAGCTGGGTGAACAAGATGAGACGAATGCCAAGGTATATTACTACAAGTGAAAGTGGCAGGAATGTTCGCAGGGCAAATACCTGATCTGGAAGACCTGAGAGTGCCGTCAGTATTTTACTCCATCTGCCTTCTCTCTTATCCACCCTTTCATTGAGTGCCAGTATCATAGAAATTAGGATGATGGTTGGGAAAAGACCGGCGATAAAGAATATTCTGTCGTGAAGCGATATATTATCAATTCCAAGCCAGTATAGAACGAGAGTGAGTATTGTAAGTAATATGGATAAAACTGTTCTCTTCATTTTTAGATTATAATATATAACAAAGTTTCTTTATTCATCCTTAATCTCTTTAATTATATTCTATATCTTCATTATTGATATTCAAGATGTATCATAACTAATCAATCCCTGAGAGCATTTTATTAATGGTCTTAATATTTTCTTTTATCTTTTTGCATTCAGATGGGAACTGTTCCTGTGTGTAGACCTTTAATGCTTCCTCATAAGCACTGATTGCTTTCTCAGAGTTTTCATTTTTGTTTTCTACTTCAGCAAGAATTTTATAGATATTTCCAATATTTGAATATGTCATACCATATTGGATGGGGAAATATTCTATATCACATACCTTTAATACCTGCTTAAAGGCATTTATTGACTTTATATAATTTTCTTTTTTATTAACTTCTTCTGCGAGCAATCTTAGAACATCACCAAGATTATATTGTGTCATAGCAAACATCACAGGATAGCGCTCAAATTTCCTTATTTTGAGTGCTTCCTCATATGATGCTATTGCTTTCTCACAATTTTCAACTCTATTTTCTGCCTCGGCAAGAGTGCTGTATACATTACCAAGGTTGTTCTGGGCAGCTGTATATCGCAGGGGATACTCCTCTAATGTAAAAATCTTAAGAGTTTTTTCAACCATATCAATTGCCTTCTTGCAATTTTCTGCTTTGTTTTTAATGCTTGCAAGATTGTTATAGGTCGCTCCAAGATTAAATTGTGTTATAGCATAATCTAATGGATATTTCTCCGGTTTTCGGACCTTCAGTGCCTCTTCATATGCTGTTATTGCTTTCATGAGATTTGTTTCTGGATTTTCAATTCCTGCTATCATACTGTATGCTATCCCGATGCTATTCTGTGTATCACCATATCCTTTTGGATATTTTTCAATTGTTCGGACTTTTAGCGCCTCTTCATAAGCGGAGATTGATTTCTTGAAGTTCTCCTGCCTGTCCTTTATTTCAGCAAGTTGGCTGAAAGAATTTCCAATATTATTTTGGATAAGAGCATATTTGACAGGTGATTTTTTAATTGTGAGCGTTTTTAAAACCTCTTTGTAAGCCCTTATTGCTATATTTATATATTCCTCTCTTTCTATTGCTACGCTTCCAATATCATATGCCTTTCTACTAATAAGCAAGAGGACATCAGGGTCGTCTAAAAAGGTTCTGACCATCTCCTCAAAGATATTGAGGTCAGTTAATATCACAAAAGGTTTAACTATGGTTTCAATATATGCCTTTTCAACACGTATCTTATCTCTTGATAATATTTTTATGAACTCCTTGTCCTCTAATTCTTTAAACCACCCACTCCACTCATAATCCTTCCCCTAGAGTTCATATCTTTTAGACGGAGTCTTTATCCAATTCAGGTGGAAGACATTATCTATCTCATAAATACCACATGTATATAAATTTTTAATGACCCAGAGGAGTGTTTTTAATTGATTGCTGAATTCCTCAAACCTTTTCTCCATCTCACGTAAAGGCATAAGTATTGAGCCAATGGTTCCATCAAATTTTACATTGTTCCAGTCAATATTGTTATTAATAGCCAGTTCTTTTCCTATATTATCTGAAAACTTTTCGTGTTTGATGATATTACCTGAGAATATTGTCTCAATATCCATATTTTTCTCAATTAACTTCTTCTTTACCTTTTCAAATTCTATTCCTGAACGGCAGGTTGCTATGATTTTGACAGACCTCTCCCGGGAGATTCTGAATAGATGGTCAAAATTCTGTTTCTCTACAAACCAGTGAAGGTCATCAATAAATATCAATTTTGGTCTCCAGAATGTTAAATCTTTTGGAAAGATAAGGGCTTCGAGGTTGATATCGCAGCATATCGGCTTAATCACATCATATTTTATATTTGATTCTTTAAGTGCCTGATATACTGACCTGCTCTTTCCACTCAATGGTGAGCCCACAATCAACATGCTTTCTCTACATTTTAGTTTTTCTTCAATTAGAGTGTCTTCTGGTCTTCTATAGTAATATTTAGCATATGGTCTGTCTTCCAGAATATCTTTTGGTTTAAGAGACGAAGAACTCTTCCATACGAAAGAATATTGTGATTTTAATTTTCTTGCCCTTCTATAGAATACACCAATCAGTGTCAATATGAGTGTGAATGTTATTGATATAGCAAGTTGTATCATATACAAACATTATTAAGTATTGTTTGGTATTTTTATGTGGCTGTTAATTTTATATTTATTATATACATTAAATATTTCTCTACAGAAATTAATCATTCTCTGGTCTTTTTTCTTGATTGCTTCTTTATAAAGTTTTATTAAAAATCTTTTTCCAAATTCAGTTTGAGAATAATTCTTTTTTAATAAGTTATGTTCAGAACATAAAGTTTGTCCATTATCTATTGTATTTCTACCACCTTTATCAAGTGCGATTTTGTGGTCTGCATGTATCTCTATATCATTTTCTCTTCCTCTATTACAAACTACACATTTGTAATTATCTCTTTTGAATATAGCTTCTTTGATATCTTTTGGAAATTCATATAATTTTATGTGTCTTTCATATTCAGGGTCGTATTTATAAACACCCTTTTTAACTTTTATCAAAATTCCTTCTTGATATAATCTCCTTATTTCTCTCCACGTATCTCTTGGCTTTTTATTATATAGTTCTAAGTATCTTTCTTCTACATAATCTACTACAGGTCCATGTTCTATATCTTCTTTAGGATGCTTATTAAAGTACTCTAAAATTAAATCCGATATTGTTGTCTTATTAGATTTATTCATAAAATAATTTTAATCTAAAACAAATTTTATCTGCTCTATATTTTTCTCACTTATTAATCTTTTTTTTGCTATTTCACAATAATTTTTATCAATTTCAATTCCAATACCCTTTCTTCCAGTTTTTATACATGCGATTATAGTTGTTCCACTGCCCAGAAAGGGATCTAAAATAATATCATCTATATAGGTCAATAATTTTATACACCTTTTTGGTAGTTCAATTGGAAAAGGTGATGGATGCCCTATTCTCTTCTTACTTTCACCAGGAAAATTCCACACACCATTAGTCCATTCTAAAAACTCTTCTTTAGATATGTCCGATTTACCTGAACCACTGACTTTCTTCCATTTTCTCTTATAAAGTATTGCTATCATCTCAACAGGAGCAATAACATAAGGTGCTGATGCTGAAAGCCAGGAACCCCATGCAGTTCTCCTTGATATATTCTGTTCATTCCATATAACTGTTGAATGATATTTCCAGCCAATTTTTTTTGCTATTGTAATGATATCAGCATAGACACTTTGTTGCCCCCCCTTGTTTTTATCAAGAGGTATATTTAAACAAAACCTACCATCATCTTTTATTAGGTTAAAAGATTTTTTGAGCCATAATTCTGTAAATTCAAGATATTTCTTATATGATATTCTATCATCATATGAATTGTATCTTATATCCACATTATAAGGTGGAGATGTAATAATTAAATCTATTGAGTCATCTTTAATAATTTCTGTTTTAAGAAAGTCATCATTAATAATTTCTATATCATCTGTTCTAAAATATATATTTTTATCCATCATTCTATAAGATTATCAAAAATGTATTCTTTTTACAATTTTATTTTTTCAAGAACTCTCTCAATTATCACATCCGGCTTTATGCCCTCTGCTTCTGCCGCAAATGATGTGATTATCCTGTGCCTCAGGACTGGTCCAGCAAGTGACTGTATGTCATCCTTCTCGGGTATGTATCTTCCATATAGTAGTGACCTTGCTTTTGCTGATAGCAATAGATGCTGGGCTCCTCTCGGGCTTGCTCCCCACCTCACCCATTCCTTTATAAAATCAAGGTCGCTCTCCTTAGGTCTTGTTAACCTCACCAACCTTGCTACATAGGATACTATTGACTCTGGCACAGGCACCTTCTTCACTATTTCCTGAAATGACAGAATGTCTCCTGCCTTCAAAACCGGTTCTGGTTCTTCCAATGTTGGTGATGTCGTCCTCACTATTATCTCTTTTTCTTCCCTCTCTGATGGATAATCAATGAGGATGTTTAAGAGGAAGCGGTCTAACTGCGCCTCGGGCAGTGGATAAGTGCCCTCCTGCTCTATCGGGTTCTGTGTGGCGAGGACGAAGAATGGCAGGTCGAGCGCGTATGTGTTTCCACTGGCGCTCACCTGGTGTTCCTGCATTGCCTCAAGCAGGGCGGACTGCGTCTTTGGTGGTGTCCTGTTTATCTCGTCCGCAAGTATGATATTTGCGAAGACAGGTCCCTTTACAAATCTAAAATGTCTTTTTCCCGTCTCTGGCTCTTCCTCAAGTATGTCTGTTCCTGTGATGTCTGCGGGCATAAGGTCTGGTGTGAACTGAATGCGGGAGAACCTGAGGTCGGTTACCTTTGCTATTGTCTTGACTATAAGCGTCTTTGCGAGCCCGGGCACGCCGATGATAAGACAGTGCCCGCCACATAGAAGGGCGATGAATATCTGCTCGATTACATTTTCCTGCCCGACTATGACCTTTGATACCTCACGCTTCAGGTTCTCATAGGCATTTGAAAGTGTTTCAGCGAGTTCAACGTCTCTGTCGCCTGTTATCTTCTTCGGCATCTCCCCTCTCTTTTTGTAATGGTTATTATGATATAAAAATGGACCTAATTCTATAATGTTTTGGATTTATAAAATTACACATATTAAAAGAGCACTTGATTAAATATTTTTCTTTTATTATCCTAAACCTTGCTTTTTAGATTTAATTTGAATTATCTATAGAAATGTTAGGAGGTTGATTTATGGCAACAGCAAAATGTATTGAAACATTCCTTCAAAGGTCAGGTTATGCCTTTGAACAGGTTAATTATGGCATATGGACGGTTAATCTGCCAGGTCTTGGAAGGATTGCAATAAACCTTAATAAACCACTTGTGATACTCAGATTAAAGGTTGCTGACCTGCCCAAGAAAACAGGTCTTGAGGGACTATTTAAAAAACTTCTTGAGATGAATGCTGATGAGGTTGTTCATGGTGCTTTCTCCATTCATAATAATAGCATTATTCTTATAGACACACTTGAAGATAGCAAGTTAGATGAGAACGAACTTGTCGCATCGATAAATTCGCTTGAATATGCTGCGGGAAGGTCCATACCGGTAATTAAGCAGTATCTTGACTAGTAAAATTATAGGAGGTTTTGACTATGGGTATTATTGATAGGATAAAGACGTTAATAAAGGCGAATATAAACGACATGCTCTCCAAGGCAGAAGACCCCGAGTTGATACTGAATCAGTTGATTGAGGATATGAGAGGAGCATATAAGGAGGCGCGTGCACAGACAACAGTTGCCCTTGCTGACGAAAATATGCTCAAGGATAAATTTGATAAGGAAAAGGAAGCAGTTGACCTCTGGCAGGGGAGAGCAGAACTTGCCCTTAAGAACGGTCGTGAGGACCTTGCAAGGGAGGCACTTTCTCGCAAGTTAGAGCATGAGCGTCTTATGCTTGAATATGAGAACCAGTATAATAAACAGCATACAGCGACAGAGGCGCTTATCAGTGGCTTATCGGCGCTTGAACAGAAGATAGAGGAGGCGAAGAGAAAGAAGGATTTATTGATTGCAAAGGCGAAGAGGGCTGAGGCGGCGCAGACGATAAATGCTACCCTTGCAGATATGGGCGATGAGAGCGCCTTTGAGGAATTTGAGAGAATGGAGGAAAAGGTAGATAAGATTGAGGCGACAGCGGGTGCAGAAGGTAAAATGGCGGAGATTGAGGGGTCCACAAAGAATCTTGAGAGTGAATTTGAAAAATTAGGCAGTTCTGATGTAGATACGGAGTTAAAAGCGCTGAAGGCGAAGATGGGTCTTGCGGAACTGCCACCAGCAGGCGGAAGCACAAAGTAGGGTATATATCGGGGCGTCAGTTTTATATTGACGCCCCCTTAATATCTTATATTTAACTTTTGGAGGTATTTATGCTCAGATATATATTTGCTTCAGCAATTAAACCAATCCGCCTTATTGGGTGGCTCGCTACAATTGTCCTGTCATTTATATTCTTAAATCCTTTTATTGGAATTGGAGGAACCATAGGTTATATCATTATCATCGTGATTGACTGCAATAGAAGTGAGTTTCGCCGTAGTATTAATTTACAGTATCGGATAGCGGCGCTTGGTTATCACTGGAGGAGGGAGGCAAAGGAACTTCAAAAAGAGGTAGAGACAGTCAAGGCGATATTCAGGAGGTCTCCCGGTCATCTCCGTCATGACGCAATCTCACTGGAGGTGTCGCTTGACTCAGCCCTTGGCGATGGTCTCTCACTAATTGAGTCAGCAGACCAGATTGAGGCAATTATGAAAGTTCAGGGCGAGAATAAGGCACTTCAGAGCGCGCTTGGAAGTGTCTCTACTGAGATAGAAAAGTTCAAGAAGGGTGTAGAAAATGCTTCTGCAAAAGCAATCCTCGCTTTCTCCAGGCCCATCACATCTTCCGAGGAAGCACTTGCACCGTTGAAATCGGATATAGAGTCGTTATCAAAAGGGCTTGAACAGGCAAACATCTCCCTCAAGGCATCTCTTGATACGGAAGGCACTCTGGATAAGGAGTTCAAAAAATTGGAGAAAAAGGAGTGATAAAAGCAGGGCAGGTAAAACAATAAAAACTTGAAACTAATATTGTGAAGAATTTTATGAGAAGGTTTTTTTTATTTTTTTATTTAATACTTTCTTTAACTTCATTTTCATTATTTGCCGAGGGATTTCTTTCATCAAAATTATCTATCTTTAATGGCAGAATATATCCATCGCTGGAATATCAGTTTGTATTTGACAATGGTGAGTATTCATGTCTTGAGATTCTATCAAGATATGAGAGGACATTTGTAGCAAACGAGATAACACCGCTTATAAACTTTAAGCCGTATGATTGGCTGGAGCTCCGGCTTGGGGCAAAGATTAGGCAGGTCTATGGGGGGGAAACAGAATTCTGGTTCAGGGGGGGCGTTATCCTGAGTGGTGATGGGCACAGATTTGAAGTTGGTATGATAAGAAGGTCAATCTCTCGTCTCACCTGCTATCTAAGACCTGCAAGTTATGATATGCCGACTGCAGAATATAAATATGACAGTAATTTAATAAAAATATGGCTACTTGCAACACGCTTCTCAATTCCAACAACAACCTCCTATGAGGACTTTCTCTGGGCAGGCAGATTTACCATTGGAGACAGAAGGAATGTATATTTTGGCTCTGTCATTTACCACAGGGGCGGTTTTGATGGTTATCCAGAAATAAAACCTGAACTCCCACCCAACGGCGAGAACTTTGGAATCTACTTCGGTGGACATCTACCTGTCCTCGGTAATATGATTTCAGGCGAGGCTACCTCATCGTGGAAAAGGCATATGCCAAAGAGGTGGGCACTGGCTCTTGAGGGAAGGGTTAAACTCTTCGGTGGTTTTGAGATTAACCCGTTTGTCTCTTTTTTGCAGGAGGGTTATTTTCTGCCGGGGGCGGATGATTTCATATACACAAATACACTGAAAGACCCGGGTGACGACAGTAAATGGGGTTCTTACTATGAGATTGGATTGGGTTATACAAAAGCTTTTGATTATTTAACTGTAAGTGCAAAGATTGAGCAGGGCTTCAGGTTAAAGGGGATATCATTTAAGGATGAGTATTATTCAAGGAACAGGGTTCTATTCAGTTTGATAATGAATTTATGATATACCAACTAATTTAAATAAAATACTTGGAAAAATTACTTGATTTTTGTTTCACTATAATATATGATTTCACCATATGGTGAAACGAATTATGGGAGTGAAACTATTTTCAGAAAAAGACCTTGTTGAGAAAGCAAAAAAAAGTATAACTTCTATACTTTCAGGAATACCCTTTTTCGAGATTAAAGGAACTAAATCCAGTGTCATAATTGAAAATAAAAAGTTTGATCTTGTGATTGATGTCTTTACTTTTAGTAAACAAGCAAAGTTTATTGTTGAGATAAAATCACAAGGTGAACCACGTTTCGTAAGGATGGCTGTCGCAGAACTAAAGGATTCACTTAAAAAATTTAGGAATTCTTATGGAATAGTGATTGCTCCTTATCTAAGTGATAACAGTAGACAGGTATGCATGGAGGCAGGCATAGGGTGTCTTGATATAGCTGGAAATGCCCTTCTGTCTTTTAAAAATTTCTTTATAGACATAAGAGGGAGACCAAATCCCTTTACAAGTGTTCGTTTCTCAAAGTCTGTTTTTTCACCAAAATCAAGTAGAATCCTTAGGGTGTTTCTTTCAGCACCTTCAAAGGGATGGTATGTCAGAGACCTGTCAAAGGAAGCATGCATCAGCATAGGGTTGACATCAAGGGTAAAAAATGCACTAATTTCTGAAGAATTGATTAAGCAAGAAAATAAGAGTTTATATCTTGTTAAACCAGAAGAACTACTAAAACAATGGGCTGATAATTATTCCTATGAAAAGAATCAAATATTTTCATTCTATTCCGGTCTTTCTGAAGAACAGCTTGAAACAACAATAAAAAAAGAATGTGAAAAAAGGAGATACAATTATGGTTTAGCATTATTTACTGGAGCAAGGAAGGTAGCACCTTTTGTAAGATTTATGAGATTCTTTTCATATGTTGATGGTGATATCGAAGGTATTGCAGATGATTTACAAATGAAGAGTGTTGTAAGCGGTGCCAATGTTATACTTTTAAGACCGTACGATGATGGTGTATTTTACGATCTTCAGAACATAAAAGGCATTAATATTGTATCTGATATCCAACTTTATATTGATTTGAAGAGTTATAAAGGAAGAGGTGAGGAAGCAGCACAGACAATCTTTGAACAGAGGATCAAACCTAAATGGTAAGTAAAAGTCAATATGGAGAAAGAGATGTTAAAACCTGCAAGGCTGTTCTTTTAGAGTTCTTCCATCTTATTGGAGAAATTAAGGACGAGGTAGTTCTAATCGGTGGTTGGACTCCTTATTTTTTGTTTTCCCAATCTGAAGACCCTCACATTGGAAGTCTTGATATTGATGTTGCATTAAATTTCTCAAACATCTCAGACGATACTTACGATACAATAAATAGGACATTGACTAAAAGTGGTTATATACAGGATGAAAAACAACCTTTTAGGTTTTTCAGACAAGTAAATATTGAAGGAGAGGAATCTATAAAAGTTGAAGTTGATTTAATGGCTGGAGAATATGGTGGAACAGGTAAAAGACATAGAACTCAGATAGTCCAAGATGTCCATGCAAGAAAAATTAGAGGGTGTGACCTTGCATTTAGTGAAACAATTAACGTAATTATTGAAGGAGAACTACCAGATGGTGGAAAAGATAAATTAAGTTTTAAGGTAATCGGTATCGTATCATTTATTGTTATGAAAGGTTTATCAATGTACGAAAGAATGAAAGAGAAGGATGCTTATGACATTTTTTATTGTATAAGACATTATTCTGGTGGTGTTGAAGGGTTAGCTGAGAAGTTTAAACCGCGCATAAAGAATAAACTTGTAGTAGAAGGTCTTAGAAAATTAAAAAGTAAATTTGATACCGTGGAACATGTTGGACCAAAATGGGTGGCAGACTTTCTAGAAATAACAGATAAAGAAGATAGAGATATAGTTATTCGTCAGGTATATGAGGAGGTAAATAAATTACTAAGTATTCTTGGGATCTCTTCATGGGAGGAATAATTTCCTATTATTGAACACTTTGTTTTATTTTTATAAAAGTAATTTTCATAAAAACAACAAAATAACAACAACTCTTGACAGGATATGATTATCATTTATATAATGAGAATAGTTCGGGGCGTAGCGCAGTTTGGTTTAGCGCGCATGGTTTGGGACCATGAGGTCGGAGGTTCGAATCCTCTCGCCCCGATATTGTTTTTTTGATTTATCTACCTGTTTGGACTTGAAATATCTATTAATATATTCATAATATCTAAAAATAATTTGGTTGAACTAATGTGAGTTTTGAGATTCTATAATAAAGGAAGCGTTTATTTTATTACAACCAATACAGAGAAGAAGTATCCCTTCTTCAATGAAGATATATTCTGTGAATTATTAGCATGTGAGATAGAGATAGCATCAGTCCTAAAACAATTTATAACATTTGGATATGTAATAATAAGAGACCATATCCATTTGTTATTACAACCTATAGGTAACTACAATATAAGCCAGATAGTTCATTTCATAAAGAGAAATTCATCAAGAAATATTAACCGTTTATTATCACCAAAACATATATCATTAGCAAAAAACTCCATGTTGTTAACACAAAACCCCGTAGGCGAGGTTGATCAACCTCGTCTTCAAGCAAGTGAAAATATTAATAGCGAAGTCAAACAATTTGAAATCTATTTTCAAGGTTTAAGAAAGAGATTTTGGAATATTCGTAATTCGGAATATATAAAATCTATACCAACCTTCCAATGGCACAGGTCATTTTATGACCATATATTAAGAGATAATGAGAAAATAGAAAGGTATTATAAGTATCTGTTATATAATCCATTGAAGCATTCTATTGTAGATGACATTTCAGATTATAGGTGGATATTCATATTAGAAAGCGATGATTATATTAAACCAGTTAGTTATAAATAGATATTGTTAAAATAAACCACAATAAGGTTTTGTTAAAATTGATAAAAATTATAATTATTTATTGGACTTGATTTATCTACATATATTAGGTAATAATATATCAATAATATTTTGAATTAAAGGGGCTGAATTACAATGGTATTTAATAGATATGATAAGTCAGAGGGTCATAACTCTCTCAGAGGGCTTTGCCATCAGTTTGAGAAAAATATAGCAAGGTATAGGCAGCCATCTTATGACGAGGCGGACACACGCCAGGACCTCATAGAGCGCCTATTCCTCTCATTCGGCTGGGATGTCCACAATGAACAGGGCGCCTCCCCGCAATACAAGGAGGTCAAGTTTGAGGGCAGGGTGCGTATCAAGGAGAAGGGGCGCGAGACAGTCAAAAACCCCGACCTCGTCTTCAATATGGGACCACAGCCCGTATTCTTCGTTGAGATTAAACCACCACACATAAAAGTCCCCGATGCCCCGAGCGCCTTCCAGTTGAGACGCTATGCCTGGTCAAAACACCTGCCGGTGTCTATACTTACCAACTTTGAGGACTTCTGCGTCTATGACACTCGCTACAGACCTGACATTAACGACAATCCAAAAATAGCGCTCGTCAAAGAGATTAACCATAAGGACTACGTAAAAGAGTTTGAATACCTCTGGAACACATTCAGTTATGAGGCGGTCAAAGGTGGCTCTATTGAGAAGTTCGCGGAAGAGACAAGGGACAAGCGCGGACATATGGATGTTGACGACGCATTCCTTAAAGATATTGAAAATTTCCGCTACCTGCTCGCAAGAAATATAGAATTAAGAAACCCCCTAGGCAAGCCTTTTGGGGCAAGCCGCCTGAATATCTACGAGTTGAATGACATGGTCCAGAAGGTAATAGACAGAATTATATTCCTTCGTATATGCGAGGACAGGGAGATTGAGGAGTATGGCAACCTGAAAGATATAGTTGATGAAGGCAGTGATATTTACGAGCGACTTATGATATACTTTGGGAGGGCGGAAAACAGATATAACGCAGGTTTATTTAATCTCCGGGAGGACATCAAACACCATAAATCATCCCCACCTATCGTCATTGACGATAGAGTCCTCTCGGAGATCATTAATTCTCTATACTACCCGAAGTCGCCATATATATTCAGCGAGATTCCGGTTGAGATTTTAGGGCAGGTCTATGAACGATTTCTCGGCAAGACAATCCGTCTTACGCCGTCGGGGCAGGCGAAAATTGAATATAAGCCAGAGGTGAGGAAGGCGGGGGGTATATATTATACGCCGAAGTATATCGTTGACTACATCGTTGAGAACACCTTAGGGCGACTATTAGGGGGGTTAGATATGAAATTATCTCACCCCCCGGGGGGCAAGAAGCCCGCTCAGGTAAAGAATATTAGAATACTTGACCCCGCCTGTGGCAGCGGTTCATTTTTGCTCGGAGCATACGGCTACCTTCTGCGGTGGTATCTTGAGAGATATATAGAAGATAAAGATAAATATCTTGATAAGACAATTTATAAGAGGGGTGATGATGAATATCACCTGATGATTGACGAGAGAAAGCGAATACTTATGGAGCACATATATGGCGTGGACATAGACCCGCAGGCGGTGGAGGTGACGAAGTTGAGTTTGCACCTGAAGGTGCTGGAGGGCGAGACGGGTGAGACGCTTGACGGGCAACTTGATTTTATGATAGAGCAGGCGCTTCCCAATATTGACAAGAACATAAGGTGCGGGAACTCGCTTATTGGTCCCGACTTTTATAAGGGTAATCAGATGTCAATGTTAAGCGACGAGGAGATGCGTAGGATAAATGTCTTTGACTGGGACGATGATGATGGGGGCTTTGGTGAGATAATGAAGGGGGGTGGATTTGATGTCGTCATAGGCAATCCACCGTATGTTTTTACACGTAACCAACGTATCGATGAAAAACAAAAAAATTATTATTACACTAAATATAAATATCAGAGCAGTCAGTTAAATACATTTGGAATATTCATTGAAAAATGTTACGAATTAGTTTGTAATAACGGTAGATTAGGTTTTATTACACCAAATAATTGGCTTACTATAGATGGTTTTTCTAAACTAAGAAAATTTATTTTAGAAAATACAGGGGACATAAGAATATCAAATATAATTGACAAAGTATTTTCATCAGCTAATGTAGATACATCTGTATTGATATTTGAGAATAGTAATGATACGAAAATAACAATTTCAGAAATAATTAATGAGAAAGAAAATATTATATGTTTAGAAGAGAAATCAATAATAAAAAGTCCTATTTATATTATACAAATAAGCTTATTAAAAGATAATAAAGGAAAAAAAATAATTGAAAAGATTGAATTATTTTCAAAACCGCTTTCTTATTTTTCTAAGGTATCAACAGGATTAAAAGTATATCAGATTGGTAAAGGTAAACCACAACAAACAAAAATACAAAAAGAGGGTCGCGTTTTTCATGCAAATAAAAAAATTGATGAAACATATGGTTATTATGTGGATGGTGCGGATGTATGTAGATACTACCTGAAATGGTCAGGAAAATTTTTAAGTTATGGTGATTGGTTAGCGGAACCTAGAAGATCTGTACCATTTAATGGTGAAAGATTACTTGTTCGACAAATTCCTTCAAAACCCCCTTACCTTATAAATGCAGTTTTTTTATCTAAGCAATTTTATAATGATATTAATAGCATGGTTGTTTTTAATCCTATTAGCAGAATTTCATTAAAGTATTTATTGGGTATAATAAATTCAAAATTAATTTCTTTTTGGTTTAATAAGTCATATGATAAGCTTCAAAGAAATATCTTTCCACAGTTCAAAGTAAAAGAGCTCTCAAAATTTCCAATAAGGGAGATTGACTTCAATAATACTGAGGATGTTAAGATGCACGATGAGGTGGTGAGTCTGGTGGAGAGGATGATGATATTGAAGAAAAGATACAATGATATAACTGAGGAGCAACTCCGCACACAGTTAGACCACGCCATAAAAGCGACAGACGAGCAGATAGACCATCTGGTATATAAGTTGTATAATCTGACGGATGAGGAGATAAGGGTAGTGGAGGGGGGATAAAAGTTAAAAAGGAGAAATATTAAATGAAAATAGATAGTATTTATATTAGAAATTTTAGACCAATTAAAGAAATTGAAATGGAATTTAGTAGTTTAGTTATTCTTATTGGTAAGAATGCAAGTGGAAAATCATCGATTATACAAGCAATAGATTATTTTTTTGATGAAAGTAAGAAGGGTATAAATAGTGAGGATTTTCATTATGGAAATACAGATGAACCAATAATAATTAAGATAACATTTATTGATTTACTAGAATCAGAAAAAGAATTATTTAAAAAATATTATAATAATGGTGAAATGGTTGTTCAAAAAGAGATTTATTATAATAATGGAAATATTAAACAGAAATATCATGGTTTTACAAGAGGTATAGAAGAAATAGAAGAAATAAAAAATATAATTGGTAAACCAGAAATAAGAAAAAAGTTTAATGAATTAGCAGAAAAATATGAAGGATTAAAAAAAGCAAGTAAATATGAAGAAGTTATTAAAAATATTAGTGAATTTTATGAAGAAAATACTGAAAAATTACAATTAGTAAAAAGTCCATTTCAATTTTATGGTGATGCTCGTATAGGTGGGGGTTCTTTAGATAATTTTACTAAATTTGTTTTTGTTCCAGCAGTTCGTGAGGCTTCAGAAGATATTGATCCCCAAAAAGGAATATTAAACACTCTAATAAACGCATTGGTAAAAAGAAAAATTTTAAGTAGAAAAGATATTATTGATTTTAAAGAAGAAATTGAAAAACAAGTTAAAGAAAGTTTTAAGCCTGAAAAATTACCTGAATTATCTGATCTTGAAGTTATGATATCTTCATCCTTAAAAGATTTTGAGCCTAACGCAGGTATTAAACTTAGGTGGTTGGAACCAAAGCCTTTTGAATTAGATTTGCCAATTGTTGCTGCAAAGGTTATTGATGATGAATATGAAGGAGATATTGAAAAAAAAGGTCATGGCCTTCAGAGGTCAGTAATATTTACACTTTTAAAAGAGATGGCACTTTCTGAGGGTGTGATTAAATCGGAAGTAAGTTTTGAGAATGAAACAAATAAAAAAGAAAGTTTTGAGAATGACTTGATTATATGTATTGAAGAACCTGAAATATATCAACATCCTTTGAAGTGTAGATTTTTATCGGAGGTATTTGAAAAACTAACAAAACAATATGGTAATAGAAGTAGAAATCAGATTATATATACAACTCATTCACCTTTCTTTATAAATATATCTAAATTTAATAATTTTATAAAAGTTATTAAAGTAAAGGAAAATGATGAATTTAAATCCATTATAAATAGATTAACAATATCTAAAGCTAGAGAAATAATTGCATATATACGTGAAATAGATATTAAAGAAGTAACAGATGAATATATAATAAAAAGGGTTTTAACAATAATGAAAACTGATATTAACGAAGGATTTTTTGCAGACAAAGTAGTTTTATTAGAGGGACAATCAGATTTGGCAGTAATAAGAGAAATAGCATTTAGAAAAGATATAAATCTTTCTGGTTTAGGTATAGCATTATTACAAATAGGTGGAAAAGAAAATTTTGATATTCCTTGTATTATTTTTCAAGGGATTGGTATAAAAACTTATTTAGTTTTTGATAATGATAAATATGATATTAAAGGAGAAATTGAAAAAAAGAAAGCTAATAGAAAATGCTTAAGATTAGTAGGAATTGATATAGAACCTTGTTATCCCAAACAAGATATTAAATATAGTTATGCTTGCTTTGATGGAAATTTAGAAATATATTTAAAAAATGAATTGGGTAATGATTTGTTTAATGAAATTGAATTTTTAGCAAAAAGTGAAACAAAAGCAAAGGATTTGAAAAATATATTATCTATGTCATATTTAATTAATGAAGTTTATGATAGGGGATATAAACTAGATTTTATTGAAAAAATAATAGATAAAATATGTCAAATTTAATGTTTAATAATAATATAGATATATGAAAGTATAAAGGAGGTCTTACTATCATGTCAAATATAGGACAAATAATAATGGAAGCAATTAAATTAAGAAAAGTTATAGAATTTTCTTACAATGCTTTACCTAGATTTGTTGAACCTTATTGCTATGGAATAAGTTTTGCTGATAATGATGTATTACGTGGTTATCAAATAAGCGTTGATAGTTCTAAAGGTGCTTCCATTGGATGGAAACTTTTTACAGTAAATAAGATAGGAGACATAAAAATAACTAATATAACTTTTAAGAACTTAAGGCCTGGTTATAATCCTAAGGATAGTTCTATGAAAAAAATTTACTATTGTATTTAAATATCTAATAAAATATATTTATAACCAATGAGAAATAATAAATTTTTAAATATTTATAAATTCTACTAGACAATATTATTAAAGTTGGTATTAGCAATGATTAACTTAATTATCATATACTATAAACGCGACAGACGAGCGTTTCTGCCAGCAGTTAGACCACGCCATAAAAGCGACAGACGAGCAGGATTGACCTCGTGAGATAGACCAGTTTTATGTTTTTAAATGGTATGAATTATATATATTATATTATAATTTATTAAACATAAATAGTATATTATCTCACGAGGTTGACCAGTTGGTATATAGGTTGTATAATATGATGAATGAAGATATAATTACTGTGTATGAGAATATAAAATAAAAAGGAGGTTAATATATGGGAGAAAATATTAATGAGCATTTAGATGATTGTGCTAATTTAATTAATGAAATTGTTGAAATGAATGAAAGGGCTGGAAAAAATATATCTGAGATAGGTGATAGAAAGTGTAATATTCTTGAAGAATTATATCGTAAAGTAGGGCGATTTATCATGAGAGAAATAAATATCTACCTGGAAGACGGAACAGAGAGAAAGATACAATTAGTTTTGTTTAATCCAGAAGCACGAATATATTTAGAAATTGCAAAAAAATATAAATGTCCCTGGGCTCTTTATGAATTAAATCATTTTTCAACTCTGGGTATAAGAATATCAGATTAAATAAATTAATAAGAAAGGAAGTTAAAATATGGGATATGAATCAGGTCAAAAATGTTATGTGTCAGGTGTATATAAATGCACAAACTGTGGTAAGACAATTCCATTATCAAAAGGTGAAACATTTACACCTTGTAGTTGTGGTGATGCTAATTGGGTTTTAGATAGAAAAGCGTCTACGCCAGCAGTTAGACCATACCGTAAACGCCACCGTAGGGTAGCGTAGCCATTCCTATAGCGACGAATGACATTCCGTCCTCACAGGCATGCCCCGGTGCCAGCCCAGGGGAGTGAGGACGCTACAATAAATGAGGAGATAGCGGTGGTGGAGGGGGTGTATAAATTTTATAATGAAAAGCAAAAATATAAATTTGTAAAGAAAATACTTGACAAACCAGTCGTTATTGAATAGACTTATATCAAATGGTCGTCCCAGTCCCCCTGCCCCTTTTAGGGAAATAGACAGGGAATGCGGGCTGGGACTTAAATTATGGTAAATATAAAACCAGTTATAGTTTTGATTGATGGAAGAAACCTTGGAGGAGAATTCAAAACATGGCGAAGTTACAGATTAGAAAAACTGGTTTATATAGTTTTAGACAGATTTCAAAAATGTCTGGTAGGTAAAGGATACGATATTAAATTTGAACTTAAGAGAGTTTATTACTATTACAGTATAATTACAGAAATACCAGATAGAGTTCCCAAGGATACCAGAGAAAAGTGGGTAATTGAAAAAGATAAAGATAATAAGTTTATGGATGCTATTTCTGATTTAGTCCTTTTTGAAGTGAGGAAGGGATATAGGGTTCCAAGATTTGATAATGACCTAAATAGATGGTATCTAAAAGAAAAGGGGGTGGATATGTATATTGGTGTTGATATAGTTCGTTTCTCAAGACGATACCCATATATTTTACTTATATCGGGTGATTCTGACCTTAGTTATGCTATAGAAAAGTCAAAGGAAGAAGGATTACCAGAACTCACAGTAGCGGTTTTTATCCCTGGAAATCAATTATCTACGAATCTTAGAGATAGTTCTGACATAAGTTTTAATATTACTGATGAGGATATAAAAAAGGCTGGTGGTAATAAACTAAGGAAGATTAATTATTAAAACATATTGGTTCAGTATATATAAATTTTATCATTTTTGAACTTATGATGGACTTGCCCTGTGAGACATAGTGTGTTGTATTTAGTAATTGTTTGAATTTTTATATGGTTATGTTCACATTAAAACATGAATGACTTGCTATCTCACGGGGTGAAGAGGCGGTATCATGAGAGCTCGGGGGCCTGCCCCAAAGGGGCTTTGCCGCAGGGGGATGAGATCATCCTGACCTGTCCGTCAGGACAAGTTTCATATCTAACCACCCTAGGACGAGCGCACCCGCACCCAACTTGACTACGCCATGAAATAACAAATGCAATATCTCATAATTGATGTTAAAATATTAAAAGAGGTGTTTTATGGAAGAGAAGACATTAGGAGAGATGTCCACAAGCGAACTCAAAAGATTGATAAGGATTAGCATAAAAGATGCTATTGAGGAAGAACTGGAAGATATATTGGCGCTTCTAAGTCCAAAATATATTAAATCAATAGAAGAGGCAAGGAAGGACTTCAAAGAGGGCAGGATAACACATATAGATGATGTATAAATATGTCCGAAATCTACTTTACGAAAAGGGCTAATAGAGATATTGATAGATATAATGAAATTACAAAGAAGAAGATAATTAATAAATTAAAAGAGTATTCCAAAAACCCGCATAAATATTATAAAAAACTGATATCATCAAATATAGGTTCGTATAGATTCAAGATAGGTGAATACAGAGTAATATTTGATATGGAAGATGATAAGATAATAATACTCAGAATAGGACATAGGAAAGAAATATATAAATAATAAATGTTTGGATAATAACCGTAAGGGCGTGCCCTTACAAGCGGATGTCTGTTACCTATCTGTTATAAAAGCATATAAATAAATTGGGTTTGATAAATCAAACCCCTGCAGATATTTCCGCCTATGTTTTGAAGAACTCCTCCCTCAGTTTGTCGTCCCACTCGTCTGCGATGTTGCCCACGCTATTCATATTGAATGCCATCTCTTCCTTGCTCATGCCCACAAGTTCCCTGCTTATGCTGACCCACGTCCAGTCCTTATATACATAGAATTTTACAGCGACATAATACTGGTTAAGTTCAAGTATCTTCCTATAGAATGGTAGAACATTGGTTGTAGGAATGGGGCATACAGAACTTCTTACGTCTATGAAATATGTATCTTCAATCGTAAATATATGAATGATGACTTCAGCAGAACCCTTGAACAGGTCCCAACTCAATTCTGGTTTATTAAAGACCTCATCGGGATTTACCCCGATGTCTGATATTACGCTATTAATAATATCTATGTATTCCTGTAAATTAATCTGTTTCTTTTCTCCTTCTGCCATAATCGGACTTCCTTTCTTTTAATTGTCAGGTCGCCACTCTTTGACGACTTAATCTTATCGTAAACTGTTTCAGGATTTGATAAATCAAACCCCTACAGATATTTCCTACTCTGTCTTGAAGAACTCCTCCCTCAGTTTGTCATCCCACTCATCAGCCATGTTGCCAACCCTGTTTAAGTTTGCCGCCGCCTCTGCCTTGTCAATTCCTGCGAGTTCCCTGTTGATAGAGAGCCATGCCTGGTCCTGGTCAACGCTGAACTTTATACCTATGTTCCAGTGATTGAGTTCAAGCAGTTTACGATAGAACGGCAGAACATTGGTGGTTGGTATCTGGCATACAGGGCTTCTAAAATCAATATACCAGGTAGTTTCAATTGTGAAGAACTCAATGATAACCTGTGCTGAACCCTTATAGAGCGACCATGTGTTCTTCGCCTTGTCGTAAACTCCGTCTGGATTCACTCCAAGTTCGGTTATGACATCATTTATGATATTCACATATAGCTGAATATCAAATGCTTTTTGTTCCTCTGTCATTTTTCACACATCCTTTCAAATATTACACAAAATAAAATCTGTGAGATAGAGCGACACAATATTGCCAGCACATCTTGCGAGATGGAATTAACTATGTCAATTTCGTTCCACACTGAGAGCAAAATTTCGCGTCTGCCTTATTTTTATACTTACAGGTTGGACACTCAATAACCTTCTCTTCCTCTGCGACGGTCTTTTTCTCTTCTTCTGTCCTGGGTTTCTCCTCTTTTTCTGCCGCTGGTTTCTCTTCCTTTTTCTCCTCTTCCTTCTTTGCAAATGGGTCCTCTGTTACAGCACCACAGTTTCGGCAATACTTATATCTCTTATCATCAATCCAGCCACATTCAGGACAGTAATATGCCTCGTCAATTTTATCAATGTATGGCTCTATCTTTTTTAACAGTGCCTCTACATATTTCATTGGGAGAGCAAAACCAATTGACTGCGCATCGCTTCTTACCCATGAGTTGACACCACATACCCTGCCATCTTCAATTATAAGTGGCCCCCCGGAATTACCTGGATTTATCGGGACATCTGTCTGAATGTAGTCAACTGCATTTATAGTTCTTTTCACAGAACTGATTATACCTTTTGTGACGGAGAAGTCGTAGCCAAGTGGATTTCCTATAGCGAGGACTGTCATACCGACCTTCAGGTCTTCAATTTCTATCCACTGCGGAACTGTAAGTTCTACTCCCTTGATGTATAATAGCGCAAGGTCGGTAATTGTGTCTGATATCATCACTCTTGTCTGCATCTCTTTCTCTTTGTTGTCAATTATGTTTGCGAAATACCCGATTCCAACGACGTGCCTGTTTGTGACTAAAAAGCCCCTTTTATCAAGGGCAAAAGCGGTGCCTATTCCGGCTACATCTTTTAACTTGAAAACAGAGGGTTTTAATCTCTCTAGGACATCTGGAAGTGTATCTACCATAATAATACCTCACAGTTTATAAGTTAATAGCATATTATAATAATAGTTTTTTGTATTACAAGTTTATAATTTTAATCAGATATGTCCGGTTAAGTTGGTTTTTATTGTATGAAAATAAAAATTGCGGGGACAGGATTCGAACCTGTGACCTCTGGGTTATGAGCCCAACGAGCTTCCTACTGCTCCACCCCGCGGATATAATATATTAGATAGTTCAGTTATTGTCAATGATTGAATGAATGAGACAGGATATTTTTATCTTTGAAAGGTTGGTAGTTTCGTGTAGAATATAGTGGATGCGCCTGTAGCTCAGGGGAAAGAGCGATGGATTCCGGATCCATAGGTCGGAGGTTCAAATCCTCTCAGGCGCATTTTTATAATAGATTCTGTCTGAAGAAATCTATGGACAACCTTTTGTAATCAAATTAGATATTGCTTTGAAGGTTTTAATATCTGTTGGGGAAAGAATAAGTTCGTTTATATCTTCTCTGGCTTTCTTGGTGATTTCATAGAGTTTATCTTCATTTTCAATCATATTAATCATCGCACTTGCAATTTTTTTTGCATCCTTTTGTCTGGTTAGAATGCCATTCACTCTATCTTTTATAATATATGGAATACCGCCTGCATCAGTTGATAGAACCGGGACCATTGAATAGAATGCCTCAAGAATGGAGTTCGGGTAGTTGTCGTAGTAAGAAGTATTCAGGAGGGCAAATGCTTTAGATAGAAGATTGCCTATCTTTTCTGCACAGCACTCACCTTTAAGAAGAACGCAATCTTCCAGGTTCAATTCTCTTACCATATTCTCTATTTTCTTTCTCTCTTTGCCCGAACCGGTAATTATTAACCTTTTTCCTTTCAATCTCGGTCTTGCTTCATAATATGCCTTTATCGCTGTGTCTATACCGTATATTTTCTCAAGAGCTCTTGTCATTAAAAAATATTCTCCTTTTCCAAAGTCATCGTTTACTTTGAGATATGAAGTATCAATTATGTCGGGCATAATAATGGTCTTTATTTTATAACTACTGAAAACACTCTTTAGGAAATCTCCGGGGACTACGATTTTATCTGCTATTTTGAAGATGTGTTTTACAAAATGCACTTTTTTTAAGGTAATTATAACTTTACCTCCTTTGAATAGCAGAATGAGTGGCTTTCCTGAGATTCTTGAATAGATTAGTGCTGGTATTGTGAAAAAATAAAAAGAGCCGTAGACAGATGAGATAATGAAGATTTTATCTGCCATAAAACCGATTACTGGAAGAATAACTGGAAATAAAATTGCAAGCATTAATTTAATAAAGTATCTGTGATTTATTTTGAAGACCGTTAAATTATGTCCAAGTTTTCTAAGAATATTTAATATATACTTCCCCTGAAGCGACATACCTGCCCTTGGTGGTGGAAGTGATGAAATAAATAGAATTCTCATTATCTAAATTATATCAAAAGGTATTATTTAATCTAAAATATATTGACAATCTCAATTATCTTCTGTATAATACTTTTGTCTGACGGCCATGGCGGAGGGGAAATACCCGTTCCCATTCCGAACACGGAAGTTAAGCCCTCCAGCGTCAATGATACTTGGGGGTTACCCCCCTGGGAAAGTAGAGCGCTGTCAGGCATTTTTATTTCTATTCAACCTTTCTACTCTATTGACTATATGTTATACTTGTCATTAATTCTTTTTTTAAAAATTTATAGATGAAATAGTTGGTTATTATTTTTTGATATTATGAATGACACTATTCAGAGTAAATATAACCCAAAAGAGGTTGAGGAGAAATGGTATTCAAGGTGGGTTATTGATGGTCTATTCCACGCGGATGCCCATAGCACAAAAGAACCATATACTATCGTAATTCCCCCTCCGAACATAACCGGTGAACTTCATATAGGTCATGCCCTGAATAACTCTATTCAGGACTTTCTTATCAGACGGGCGAGAATGCTTGGCTATGAGGCACTCTGGATACCAGGCATTGACCATGCGGGCATAGCAACCGAAAACAAGGTTGAGCAGTATCTGATGTCAATGGGTATATTTCGTGAGAATATCACCAGGGAGAGGTTCTTACAGTCCGCCTGGGAGTGGAAGGACAAATATGGTGGAATAATAATAAATCAGTTGAAACGCCTTGGGTGTTCCTGCGATTGGGACCGGCTTGTGTTCACTCTTGATGATAAGAGAAAGAAAGCGGTAAATACCGCTTTTATGGAATATTACAATCAAGGTCTGATTTATCGTGGTAAGTATGTTGTAAACTGGTGTCCGAGGTGTAAGACAGTCATATCTGACCTTGAGGTTGAGCATATTGAGAAAGACACAAAATTGTATTATATTGCTTATCCATTATTAGATGCTAAAGAAAATAGAACAGATGTAAATATAGTTGTTGCAACGACAAGGCCTGAGACAATGCTTGGTGATATGGCTGTTGCAGTAAATCCTAATGATAAAAGGTATAAAATATTTGTTGGAAGATACCTTGAACTTCCTCTTATTGGCAGGAGAATACCTGTAATTGTGGATGAAGCAGTTGATAAGGAGTTTGGAACTGGCGCAGTAAAGGTAACACCAGCACATGACCCTAATGATTATGAAATTGCAGGAAGGCACAACCTTGAGCCATTAATTATAATGGATGAGAGGGCGCAGATAAATGAGAATGGCTACCAATATGCAGGTCTCACCCGTGAAGAGGCAAGAAAGAAGATATTAGAAGACCTTGAAAGTGTTGGACTTTTAGTGAAGGTGGAGGACTATCATCATTCAGTTGGGACCTGCTACCGCTGTCATACTGAAATTGAGCCATATCTATCATCCCAGTGGTTTCTGAAGATGAAACCACTTGCCGGATATGCTATAGACGCAATAAAGAATGGTAAAGTAAAGTTTGTATCTGAGAGGTGGACAGAGATATGTCTTTCCTGGCTTGATAATATAAGGGATTGGTGTATTTCAAGACAATTGTGGTGGGGACATAGAATGCCAATATGGCATTGTGATAAATGTGATGAGATTATCGTGTCTGCTGAGAAACCAAAAACATGCACAAAGTGTAAAAGCACAAAACTCCATCAGGAAGATGATGTGCTTGATACATGGTTTTCTGCTGCTCTCTGGCCAATATCTACTCTGGGCTGGCCTGATCCTGGTGATGATTTTGCGAAATTCTATCCCACCTGTGTTTTAGTTACAGATGCTGGCATTATTTATTTATGGGTTACAAGGATGATTATATCAGGTTTGAGATTTGTTTCTGAAATCCCATTCCATACTGTTTATATCAATACGACTGTTCAGAATGAGGAAGGAAGACGTATGAGCAAGTCGCTCGGGACTGGAATTGACCCGATGAAGTTCATAGATAGTATTGGTGCAGATGCAGTCAGGTTCACAATAGCGACTATCTCCACGCAGACACAGTCAATTAGATTCGGTGAGGAGAGATTTGAGATAGGTCGCAACTTTACCAATAAGATTTGGAACGCTGCTAGATTTCTTCTGATAAATGTAGATGAGAATATGACCGGTATAGATGATTTCAAGCCGACTGTCACAGAAGATCTTTGGATAATGAGTGCTTTAAATAAACTTATAGATGATGTTAACAAAGGCTATGAAGAGTATAGATTTAATGATATTGCAGGACGACTCTATGAATTTTTCTGGCATGACTATTGTGATTGGTATCTTGAGATAATAAAGAGAAGGTTATATAAACCAAAGGTGGAAGATGAGCGTCTCTCAGCGCAGAGATGTGCTCTCTTAGTAATGAAGACCTGGCTTAAACTGATGCATCCGATAATGCCACACATAACTGAGGAGATATACTCCCGTCTTCCACAATCGTCAGGGTATCTTATGATGAGCAAATGGTCTGAAGTGGTTGATATAGGTAATTCCAGAAAGGCGACAGAGGAGATGGAGATGCTAATTGAGATTGTTCGGACAATAAGAAATCTCAGAAGTGAACTTGATGTTTCTCCATCAAAAAAGGTGGAGGTCCTCATCATACCCAATGATAAGGAAAGTGAGGGGATAGTTGTAAAGAGCAGGGAGCATATACTGGCACTTGCATCTGTTAAAAAACTTGATGTCAATAGGTCGCAGGAGAGACCATCAAAGTGTGTATCGGCAGTTGTGAAGGGGTCAAGTATTCATATGTTCCTTGAAGGCATTGTTGATATAGAGAAAGAATTGAGACGGCTTACAAAGGCACTTGCCTCCCTTGATGAGGAGGAAAAGGGGCTTTCTTCAAAACTTGAGAACGAGAACTTTATGACCAAGGCACCACGTGATGTTATTGATAGTGTTGTTAGAAGGTTGAATGAGGTAAGGTCTAAGAAATCAAAGATAACCGATAATATAAATGAACTTAAGGGCAAGGTAAAATAGATGTGTTTAAATCCAATCTATATTGTTAAAATTCTAAAATATATTGGTTACTTTTATGGAAATTAACGTAGTAATTGCTATTTCAAATAAGGAAGAACCATATAATGCGATAAGGTCTCGTCTTTCAGGTGAGAAGTTAGATGCTGATGTTGAACTAATAATGTCTCTTGATAGAACGCACCTCTCAAATATTATCGCAGACGCTGATATAATCTTATGCTGGAGTTTACCTGATGACTTCTTTCACAGGGCAAGGCGTCTGAGATGGATTGCGTTTGCTATGTCCGGTGTTGATAGAGCGCTGACTGATGTATTGAGAAATTCAGATTGTATATTAACAAAGGCGACAGGTGTCGCAGATATTGCTGTTGCGGAACACGCTGTTGGTCTTGTCCTCATGTTATACAGAAATATTCATCGTTGCATTAAATATCAGTTTAATGAGAAGTGGGGGAGGGAGGAAGTGGTTGATGGACTTCGCGAAATTTCTGGAAGCACGATTGGTGTTTTTGGACTTGGTTTTGTTGGAAGAAGGATATGCGCTTATCTCAGAGCAATGGGTGCAAAAGTAATTGGCTGTGATAAGGTTAAACCGGGGAAGGGTGTTGTGGATAAGTTCTATAGCGTTGAGAAATTAAATGATTTTCTCAGTGAACTTGATTGTTTAATACTTTCTATTCCGCTTACAGATGAAACATTTCATATTATGAATAAAGAGCAACTTTCAAAGATGAAGGAAGGTGCTTATCTGGTCAATATCGCGAGGGGGTCAGTCATTGATGAGCAGTCATTGGTGGAGGCGCTAAAGAGCGGTCATCTTGGAGGTGTAGCGCTTGATGTCTTTGAAAGGGAGCCGCTGCCGAAAGAAAGTCCGCTATATAAGCATCCGAATTGCATAATCACTCCTCATATTGCAGGGGTGTCACCTCTTTATTGGAAGCGGCTTGCAGACCAGTTCGTGGAAAATCTAAAAAGATTTATCAAGGGTGAGCCATTATTAAACCTTGTAGATAAGGTTAAGGGCTTTTAACACGAATAGATGCCTGGAGAAGATATAAGATATCCGATACCGCGTGGTCGTGGCTCTCTTATCACAATAACGACTGACTTCGGACTGAGAGACCCGTATCTTGGTGAGATGAAGGGTGTGATATTATCAGGGGCACCAGAGGTAAAAATCACTGACATTACAAATAATCTCTCTCAGGGCGATATTCTCGGCGCTTCATTAGTGTTGGAGTCAATAATGCCGTATTATCCACCGGGCACAATACATCTCGCTGTCGTTGACCCTACCGTCGGTTCCGAAAGAAAGCCAGTAGCAATTTACACAGGTTCTCAGATTATCGTCTGTCCTGACAATGGTCTTGCAACGCTTCCTGTAAAAACTTCTGGCTCATATAAGGCATATCATATTTTAAATGTTGAACCACCACTTGGAGTTGTATCTGCGATATTTCACGGGCGCGATGTCTTCGCACCCGCCTGTGTTCACCTTGCGAAGGGAGGAAGTATAGGAGACCTTGGTGAGTTGCTTGATAAGATTGTCCTGCTTGATATACCTGAACTGGAAATCAGTTCAGATAAAATTACAGGGGAGGTTATATATGTAGATAACTTTGGAAATCTTATCACCAATATAAAAGAAAAAGACATCTCATTATCTAATAGAGATAGTTGTCTTATTAATATAGGTGATTGTAAAGTAAGAGCGATAAAAAGATACTATACTGAAGTTAATGTTAATGAAATTATCGCACTGATTGGTTCAAGCGGTCGGCTGGAGATAGCAATAAGGAATGGGAACGCAAGTAAGATACTTGGAATTAGCATCGATGAGATTGTAGTAGTTCATATTGAAGGTATTTGAGATTTAAATTTCTTTCATATAGATAAATTTTTATAAGATTTTACTATCTCTTTTCTCTATATTCAGATAATATATTCAAAACTAATTTTAATAATTATTTGAGTGTTTTTATTTTCAGGAGGAATTCTTATGGAGAAAGAGAGGGTGTTTAATAGATGGCTTGTGGTTTTAGGCGCTCTTTTGATTCAAATTAGTTTAGGTGCTATTTATATCTATAGTGTTTTTAAACCAGCACTTGAGCAGAAGTTTACTAACTGGAGCCCTACAAACCTTGCTCTACCTTCACAACTTGTTCTCGCATTCTTTGCATTCAGCACAATACTCTCGGGTAGAATTCAGGATAAGATTGGACCGAGAATTATAGCGACCATTGGTGGTGTTCTACTGGGTGTTGGTCTTTTAATCGCTTCGTTTGCGAAAGACCTTACGACCTTCGTTATCGGTTTCAGCATTCTCGGTGGCATAGGAATAGGTGCCGCCTATGTCTGCCCTATTGCCACCTGCGTAAAGTGGTTTCCCGACAAAAGAGGGCTTATCACCGGACTTGCTGTATTTGGCTTTGGTGCCGGTGGTCTCGTATTTACGCCTGTCGCGAAAGCCCTAATTGGCTCTGTTGGTATAATGAGCACATTTTTATATCTCGGCATTATATTCTTCATAACTGTTGCTATTGGTGCGCAACTGATGATTAATCCACCTGCCGGTTACAAACCAAAGAACTGGAATCCGCCTGTAGTAGAGGGTTCCAAATCAACCTCAATAATTGATTATTCGTGGTATAGAATGCTGAGAACATACCAGTTCTGGCTTCTGTGGCTATCATACTTTGCGGGTTGCACAGCAGGTCTTATGATTATAATGAACACGACGAATATCTGGCAGTCATTTTCACTTTTGAAACTCTCCACGGGAATGAGCGTTGTTATGAAGAAAGAATACATTCCTATAATATCAGGGTGCGCAACCGCTGTAATGGTTGTATCAATTCTCAATGCATTGGGGAGAATTACATGGGGTAAGGTATCTGATATTATTAGCAGAAAATTGACGCTTCTTGTGATGTTTTTATACGCTGGAGTGATAATGCTTCTGTTGAACTGGTTTGGCTCATATCCATTATTTATCTTCGGTGTTGCATCTATTGGTTTCTGCTTTGGTGGATTCCTTGCTCTTTATCCTGCTATAACTACCGACTATTTTGGAACAAAGAATGTTGGTGTAAACTATGGTTTTATGTTCTCTGCCTATGGTGCAGGTGGTCTATTCGGTCCCTGGCTTGCTCCAAAACTTATGAAGATTATGGCGCAGATTCCGTATGAATACCTTGACAAATCAGGTCTGATAGGTTTGAATGTCTATAAGGCAGGCACTTATTTCAAATCATTTATTATATCTGGTGCTATGTGTATTATTTCTGCAATATTAATATGGTTTGTCAGAAAGCCGACTTCAAAGTAGGAGGAATATATGAGATTATTAAAAAATGTTATTGTATTTGTATTGATTATTTCGGGGGTTGCTGGCGCACTCTCTGCTGGTCAGACACAGTTCTCGTCAACAGTGTGGTTGAGATATTTCACAACGAGTAATTTCTATATAGGCAGGGGCTATCTTACATTGAGCCACGCCTTCACTGACAGGTTCTGTGGGAAGTTCAGAGTGAATGTCCTTACAGATGAGATATATCCTTCAACCGCCAGGGTGGAACTGCGACTTGCAATGGTTTCCATGAACATAGCAGATAATCTTAAAATTGACGCTGGTGTCATACCTGTTGAGTTCTCTCTGGGAAGTATGTGGGTCTATCGCACAATACCGAATATTATGTGTGGTGAACAAAGTTTTGTGGCACCCGCTGACCTCGGCTTTGATATTGTATTCAAACCATTCTCAAATTTTTATATAACAACTCAAGTTCTTAATGGTGAGGGCTTTGATGGTTATAATGAGAATATGAACAACTATCCGTCTCTTTCACTTGACTTTAGATACAATACCAGCAAGTTGATAACAGGTGTATCTGCACTTTTTGAGAAGAATGGTGGTCTTAGCGGGCTTTTTGAGGAGGAGAAAAATAGATTTGTTGCCACACCTTTCTTCAGAATGGACATGGGGAAGATAGACCTGTATTCAGAGTTTGTCTATGGAAGTTATGCGAAGAGATGGATGGCAAAGAGTTCACTTGGATTTATGGTCATAGGTATTATGCCACTTACGCCTTTCTTTGAGCCGGTTGCAAGGTTTGACTACTTTGACCCCAATACAGATAATAAAGATGATGGAGAGACGCAGATTCTTGGAGGTGCGAATCTGTATTTGTGGCGGGGTGATAACACGATGTTCTCACCGAATATATTGCTTCAGCCACAGTGGCGCATAACGAACTATCAGGCAGAGGGTGCAAAATCAAAACAGGAGATTCTGGTTCAACTTCAGTTAAACTTTGATACACAGCCGTTCTAATATCATTTTGTTTTATTTATGAAAGTCCCCATCATCGGGGGCTTTTCTATTATTAGTCAAGCACCATCAATCTATGGTAATATAATTCAAATTATTATGGTCAAACATAAAAAAGCAGTGGTTCTTATGAGCGGTGGTGTTGATTCTACCGCCTCAGCAATTATTATGAAGAACAGGGGCTATGATGTCATTGGCGTCACGCTTGATATGAGAAGCGATATTCTTGTAAGGATTGATGGATATTGTGACTATGTCCGGTCGTTCATAGATTCTGCGAAAAATATTACGGGACTTTTGAATATAGAACACAGGGTTATGGATGCTTCTTCGCTCTTCAAGGAGAAGGTTGTCCTGCCATTTATAAGAATGTATTCAGAAGGTTCAACGCCGAATCCCTGCACGCTCTGTAATCCCCTGGTTAAGTTCAGGTTAGCACTTGATGTTGCAAAAGAGATTGGTGCTGATGTTGTCGCGTCGGGACACTATGCGAGCATCGGTGAATATAAGGGCAGGAAGGCGATTATGAGGGGAGCTTTTTTGGAGAAGGAGCAGTCATACTTTCTATGGGGTCTTGATAGAGAGATAATTGAGAGGGTGGAATTTCCTGTCGGTTTAATGAGCAAAGATGATGTGAGGAAAATAGTGCAGGAAGCGGGTATTAGAATAGAGAGGGGCGAGAGCCAGGATGTCTGCTTTCTCAGAAACACAGGTGTTGGTGATTTCATCGGGGAATTTGCCAGACAGAGGGAGGGCGATATTGTTGACCTTTATGGAAATGTTCTGGGCGCTCACAGGGGCATAGCATACTATACAGTAGGGCAGCGGGAGGGGCTTGGAATTGGTGGGAGCGGCCCCTGGTTCGTTATCTCAATTGATGCGAAGAAAAACAGAATTGTTGTTGGAAAAGAAGAACAACTATACAGGTCTTCTGTTGATGTTTGCGATGTTAATATTAATGCCTGTGAGACAGATGACATACCAGAGAGGGTGAGCCTTCAGATAAGATACAGGTCAGTTGCCGGGCCGGCACAAATCAGTGCTATTAGAGATAGCAGGGCAGTAGTCACCTTTGAGAGACCGGTCAAGGCGATAGCGCCCGGTCAGTCTGCTGTCATCTATGATGGTGATGTCCTGCTTGGCGGTGGGGTAATTAAATAATCACAGTAAATCTTATTCACAATTAAATGTCTCTCTATTTTCTATCTATACAGTGCTCTTATTATGCCTATTGATGAACTATCAATGTCTGCACCTGGATACTCAACCTTGCACCTTATCATGCATGTTAGATGTTGCTGGTAATTTTGCCAATAATAATTAGTGCCAATATAACAATGCCCTGGAATCTGACATAGACCTATATGATATGGAACATCGTAATCTTCAAGATAACCATCTGATTTCACCTGTGTTAATGCTACCCAGAGGACTACACCATTCTTGCTTTTAATAAAGTTAAATGGCAGACCATTGTAGTCATACTTCGCACCATCATCCTTACCCCAGGAACCATCTTTTGATGTGTATGCTTTCCAGCCCTTGAAACCAGGTTCAACAGGAATACCACCATGTGGAACTGCAAAATAGACATCTTCATAACTCTTTGGACCATCATAGGTGGTTCCCGTTCCACCGCATAACCCCTGCCTTGATTCCTTATCGTAGTGATTTGGGTCACCTTCTGCTTCAAGAAGAGCGCTTATCTCTACTATGTTAAAACTGTCAACATTACTTAAGAAACTGAAGTCATTTATGTTGAACCAGAAACCAAAGCCATTCTCAAATGGCTCATTGTTAAAATAACTTGCCATAGAAATATACATGTTCGCAGAGTCATTGTCATACTTAAGGTAATCTGTCTTTGAGAAAGTAGAATTATCAGATACGATGAGATTTTTTCCATCTATTTTATTGGCTAATACAATGGAGGTAGTCAATATTAGAATTATGAGAATAAGCAGTTTAGTTCTCATACTAACCTCCTTTATTATCTAAATATAATATATTTTTATATGTAAGTAAAAAGATATATTTAACAATACTTCTCATTTTTTGTAAATTTTTGTAAAAAAAATTCATTGTAGATTGACATTAAATTTGGATTTTGAAATATAACAGTTTATTGGCACTTGTGCGATAGGAGGGGTGAGATAATCCTGACCTATATGCAAGAACTGGTTTAATATCTCACCTCCTTAAATCGCACCGCTACAACATGAGACAAGGGGTATACCCCTTGTCCTTTGATTGAAGAATCTCTTATATTTTTAATATTATAATCACATTTTCATTTCTCATTATAAGTATTTAGTATTATATTAGTAGACGATGGAGGCGCTTACAAAAAGGGATAGGGATAAACTTAAAGCAGAGGTGCTGAGAATATTAACCGAGGAGCCCGAAAAGACGGGTCTTTCTCCCGATAGATGGGGTTTTGTCAGAATTGACGAACTAATTGCCATTTGTTTTACAGAGTTTCCCCGCGCTGGGGAGGAGTTGGTGAGGGTTGTTATTTGTGAGCCAGAGTTTGAGGTAAATAGCGATAGTGTGAGAGCAAAGAGCGGTCACATGTATTATATTGAAAAGCAGTCAGAAAAGACAGTCCCACCAGGTGTCCTCTATGCCCTTGTGCCAAAGATTATGCTCAATACATTCTTAAAGGAGGGGCTCACGCCAATAAATGACAGGTATGTGTATCTATATCAAAGTATTGATGAAGCATGGTATTTCACTATAAAAACCGGTGCAAGCAGTGTTACCATTTCTGTTATGGCAGAAAAGGCATATAAAGACGGCATTGAATTTCTCCTATCAGATAGGATATATCTCACAAAGGCGGTTCCAGCAAGGTATTTATCTGTGCATTTAGAGAGAAAGGAGGAGGGTTAATGAGTGAACTGCGCAAGGACCCTGTAATATCAAGGTGGGTTATTATTGCACCCGAGAGGTCTTTCAGACCTCATTTTAAGACAGGGGAGGTCATTGATGGAAAGCAGGAGACGAACTGCCCATTCTGCGGGGGAAATGAGAAGGTGACACCACCTGAGATACGGGCGTATGGACCACCCGATAGAAAGCCGAATACACCCGGCTGGCAGGTGAGGGTTATACCAAACAAATTTCCTGCGCTAAAGGTAGAGGGTGAACTTTCAAGGTGGGGAATAGGTCTTCTTGATAAGGTCAATGGTATTGGCGCACATGAGGTAATTATAGAAACGCCCGACCACAAAAAGCAGTTATGTGATTTGCCACTTGAACACATCGCTCTAATACTAAAAGCATGGAAGGAGCGCCTTACTGACCTTGATAGAGATGACAGATTGAGATATGCGCTTGTATTCAAGAATAAGGGTGATGAGGCAGGAGCGAGTATATCACATTCTCACTCCCAGATTATCGCAACACCTATAACACCTAATTTGATAAAACAGGAACTTATCTCATCAAAAGAGTATTACTCTCAGAAAGAGAGATGCATTTTCTGTGATTATATGTTTCAGGAGATTGCAGATGAAGAGAGGGTGGTGTATCAGGATGAGCATTTTGTAATAATATCTACGTTTGCTTCAAGATTTCCCTATGAAGTATGGATTCTGCCGAGGGAGCACTCGGCGGACTATATAAGTATAACTGATGTTGCTGTAAATTCACTCGCCTCTGTCCTGAAAGGTCTTCTCATTGGCTTTCGCGAGATACTGAAAGACCCACCATATAATCTTGTTCTTCACACTGCACCACTCAGAACTCCAAGACCCGGCTACTGGCTCACCATTGAGAAGGACTTCCACTGGCATATTGAGATATTCCCGAGAATGACCCGTGTTGCTGGTTTTGAATGGGGAACAGGGCTTTACATCAATCCTGTCTCGCCAGAAGAGGCGTCACTCACCCTGAGAAACGCATTTGTAGATTTTGGTCAGTAGAGATGGATGAAGAAAGAATAATAGAGATAATTGCGGAAAGGTTATATAAGGGTGAGAATCCCCTTTATCCAGGGGACGATGCCTTTATAACAGATATTGACAGGGGAGAATATGTCTTCACATGCGACCAGTTCATTGAGGGTGTTCACTTCAAGAAAGAATATTTCACTTACAGGGAGATAGCGAGAAGGTCAATATATGCGACTGTATCTGACATTGCCGCAATGGGGGCAAGACCACTCTTTTATGCTATCTGCCTTGGTCTACCGGAGATTACAGATGAGAATATGGTTACCGAGATTGCTGATGGGTTCAGAGATGCAAACGATGCGCTTGGTATAAATCTTGTCGCCGGCGATACTACAAGAGCACCATCTGTGAGTTTCTCTGTCTTCTGCTATGGCATCTGTGAGGGAAGACCGCTAACACGCTCAGGCGCAAGACCGGGTGATACTGTCTATATTACGGGCTTGGTAGGTCTTTCAGATGTTGGACTTCGGGTTCTCTCTTCCTCTCTCGATAGAAAAAAAGCGGTGGATGACGGTTGGGAGATAGCGCTTGAGAGGCATATATCACCACTGCCAGGGGTTGATGTAGGACTTGAACTGTCAAAGGGCTCTATCGCTACATCATGCATTGACACATCAGATTCAATTTCTATATGCCTTAATCATCTATCTATATCATCAAAGGTTGGAATTGAGATAGAAGCAGATTCTATTCCCATATCAGATGAGTTGATGAGGTATGCATCACTTTCAAATACAGATGCAATTGGAATGGCACTTGGTGGGGGTGAGGACTATGAGTTAATTTTTACAGCAGACAAAAGAATGAACGGGGGGATAAGAGATGTTTCAGAAGGTCTTGGTATTTATATAACAGAGATAGGAAATGTATTTGATGGAGAGGGAGTTTATATTAAAATTGGTTCTGAGAGAAGGCGTGTAGAGCCGACAGGTTACTCTCATTTTGGGTAATTATGAGAAATTGGCTGATAATTACATTATTTCTGTTCTTTTTGTCCTTGCCCTCGTTTAACTCATTTTCGGAGAGTGAGACGAAGGAACTTGTAAAAGAGCTTGTGGACCTTGCAGATAAACTCCTTGATGAGAAAGCGTATAAGGACGCGCTGGATACATACATTGATGCACTTAACGATGTCTCGGAGATAAAAGAGCCACAATTGTATGCTCATATCAAATTACATCAGGGTATGTGCTACAGAATGCTTGCTGAGCGGGAGGGCGGAGATGTAAATATTAAAGAGGCGGTCAGGTCATTAAGTGAGGCGCTCAAATATTATGACAGCAAGAAATATCCCTATGAGTATGCAAGAACAAAGGTTGAGATGGGAAGAGCATTACACGCTGTTTCTGAGTCAGGTGATAAAGAGATAAGTTTAAAAGAGGCGCTGAAGGCATTTGATGAGGCACTCAAGGTATTTACCATTGACAAATATCCAGTAGAATATGCGCAGACACAGATTGATATTGGTGATGGCTATGTTGACCTGTCATATATAAGAGATGCCGAGAAGAACCTGCTTGTAGCATTGACATCTTATGATGAGGCAATGAAGATTTTTATAATTGATAAATACCCTATGGGTTATGCAAAGACGCAGAACAGCATTGGTATTGCATACTGGACATTATCAAAATATAAACAGCAGAGTAAGAATTTGAATAGCGCCCTTTCTGCGTATAATGATGCGCTGAGGATTTTCACGAAGGATAAACACCCTTATGAATATGCAGTTACTGAGTATAACCTTGGGAACACATACCTGTATCTATCAAAGATTGTTGATACGGAAGGCAATCTTGGAAGGGCAATAAATGCCTTTAATGAGGCACTTTCTGCGAGGACTATTGCGAATGACCCGGTTGGTTATGCCATGACGCAGTATGGACTTGGACTTGTATATAGTGCCCTTGCTGATATCAGGGACAGGGAAAATAATGTAAATAAGGCAATAAGTTCATTTGAGGAGGCATTGAAGGTCTATACAGCCACAGATTTTCCAAAGCATTATAATATGGTTATATCAAGTCTGGAGAATGTAAAAGAGAAATTAAAATAGTAGCTTTCTCACCCATGTAAGGGGTGAGATATATATAGACAATGCTTACCTTGTCAAATGGATTTAATCATTATTATCTCACCCTTTGTTAGAATTATATAAACCGATATAAATTATTCGTCGCCATAGGAATGGAGACGCTACAAACTGATTAAAATTCTTTTCTTCTGAAAATTATGACGCAAAGGAAGATGCATATAATCAGATATGCGAGGGCGTGAATCATTGTTGAAAGACCTGATTGTCCAGGTGATGATTCATTCATCAGGTTTGAGGCGAGATTTGTAATACCTGCGAAAGGTGGGATAATAATATAAATAATTCTTGCGATTATTTTGATGTGGATTGGAACATCGCCTGAAAGGGCGAAGGTCTTTATAACATCAATGCTGAGTATGAAACTAAACAGGTATGATATGATGCCGATGAAACCTGCAAGAATTCTTGGCATTACCAGAGATATTAGCGTTACAAATGAGATGACAAGTGCGAGGTTAATTATGGTAACACCTACACCTATCCACAACCTCAGGTCAAACATACCGAGCCGCAGATTGTAGATAATCCATGATAGAAATGACATCACGAAGATAATTGAGAATGAGATTATGAGTGCTCCGAACATCCTTGATAGGATATATTCAGAGCGGGTGATTGGTTTTGATAGGACAAGGTATATCTGCTTGCTGTCAACCTCACTTGTCGCTGTGGTCATTCCCATTAAGATTGCGAATATCATACCCCAGAATGTTGATAAACTGAGGTTTACCGCCCTTATCATCTTGATAAGTTCACTCGGCTGGAGGGTTTGCTGGTTAATAGTTATGCTGTTCTGGGAGTAGAAACATCCAGATAGAAGAACGAAGATAACACCAAATGCCAGTATTGTGTAGAATGTCTTTCTTCTTCCAATATATGTTACAGAGCCGTAGATTATTCCAAGAAATCTTGTCATTTTACCTGCTCCTTCTCTTTTACAAGGTCAACAAAGACCTCCTCAAGAGTGAGTTTGAAGCTTGATAGCGTTATGATATCTATGCCCACTTTATTGATAATGTCAATGATGTCCTGTGGTGAAAAGCCACCATTCAATTCTACCCTCAGTTTATTCCCATTTATCTCAAGCACTCTGCCAATCTTCTCTATTTTCTTTATCAAACTCTCTTTGAACTCGCTTACCTCAACCTCATATTGCCTTTTTACTGTTATCAGTGATTCAATCTTGCCTTCTTTTACTATCTTTCCTTTATCTATGATAATCGCCCTGTCGCATTCAAGTTCAATCTCCGCCAGTATATGCGATGATAGAAATACACCGCAGCCATTGTTAGCCATCTCGCGAATGATGCTTCTTATCTCCCTTCTCCATATCGGGTCAAGACCTGATGTCGGCTCGTCAAGTATCAATATCTTTGGCTCACCCATTATCGCCTGTGAGAACGATACTCTCTGCTGCATGCCAAGCGAGAACACACTTATTCTCCCCTTCCTGACATCGTAAAGCCCCATCCGGTTTAAGAGCATATCAATTTTCTTCTTCCTGGCAACTCTATCAAGACCTATGAGCATTCCATAGTAGTTCAGTGCATTTATGGCGCTCAGATGAAGGGTGAGAGCAGGATTTTCTGGTAAAAAGCCGATATCTCTTCTCGTTAAATGGTTATAATGGTTCTTGCCCATAATCTTGATAGTTCCCTTCGTTGGCTTGATAAGGTCCAATATCAGTTTCATGGCAGTTGTCTTGCCAGCACCGTTTCTGCCAAGCAGACCGACTATCTCGCCTTCTTCTAATCGGAATGAGAAACTATCAAGGGCAGTGAGTCGTCCATATCTTTTGGTAAGCGAATCTATTTCAATTAAAGTCATACAGTAAAATATTTTCTCTTCTTCCTGGACAGATTATAATCTGCCCCTACAAACCAAGCAATAGTGAAGTGGAATATTAACGCTATTTAAATTAATAAAAAACATTTAGAGTTCAAATATCATTGTTAAACGACTGACATTACCAAGACCATCAACAGAGCCAATTGTCTGAGCGAAGTCAATTTTAATATCAGTATTAGAAAATGCAGGGATGAGTTTGTTAAGAGAGATTCCAGCGCCACAGGTGAATTTCTCAGCGGTCTCAATTGATGAGATTCTATATCCAGCCCTTAAGAATATCATACCATATAACATTGTCTCTGAGCCGATATGAAGACATCTCCTCCCATTATTTACCATTGAGAAATCAGTGGAGACGGTCTCTGAAATCGTATTGGTTGTCAGTGGTGTAAATGCGCTTCCAAGGCGGAGTGTCAATGGTAATGGACTCGTCTGAGATATGAAACTTTCACCCGGTCCCAGGTTCTGTATAACCATTGCCACACTCAGTGATTTGAACATTGTCACTCTTGCACCAATATCAAAGGCAATGGTTGATGCCTTGACATTTTCTAATCTTTCCCATATATACTTGAAACTCAGACCGGTATCAATTGGTTTAATAAAACCGATTGCATAAGAGAAAGAAAGACAGTTTGCCCTTGCTGTGAAGTCGCCTGTCGGATAACCCTTTTCATCATAACCCTTCATGGTGCCACTTGTGAGCGTGTTAAATGAACTGCCGATTACTCCGAAGGGTGTTCTGAATGTCACTGCTGCAAACTCTGTCTTCGTATCTAAGAGCCATTCATTGTGCGAGAAAGCAAAGGAGAGTTTTTCTGTCTTTATGATGCCTGCCGGATTCCAGTATGTAGCGAGGGCGCTTTCAGCAAGTGCAGAGTATGCACCGCCCATTGCTGACGGAGCCGCACCAACCTCAATTCTGAGAAACTCAGCACCACTACCTTTATATTCACTGCAAAACAATATTGCAGGAATGAGAATAATGAGTAAAAATGATCCCTTTCTTATACCAAGCATAACAAGTTATCTCTTTATTAATTAGATTATATTTAAATAAATGAAAATTTCAATTGTTTTATATAAGGTTATATATTTTATCAACTGTTTTTAATCTTTTCTACAAAACAATACTTAAAGGTTATATTGCCACAAATAAACTGAAAAAATGCTATTTAGTTTAATTATTTGATTGATATTAGTATAGCATTATGCTATACTATGTATGTTCTGGAGGAATTTGTGTATGACTGAATGTCCTATTTATGAGTTAGAAGCGAATCATATAAATAAATTTGTAAAACACCTTATTGATGCAGGTGTTTATCCATATCCAGGTAATCCAGTTAGGGATTTTGTTGTAGATAGAGGGCGGCTTGAGGGCTGGGTGAGGGCATTTCATGAGAGTGATGCCAAGGTGTGGATACCTTTAAGGCATTCAAAGGACCCCAAGGACAATGCAGGTTGGGTGGAGGACATCTTTATTGAGGGGGGCTCGCTATATGCGGTTATGAATATCACAGACCCCGAGGTAGCAGAGAAGATAAGGCAGGGTTCCATAGTCCATACATCTCTTGGTCTTGAATTTGATTTCACCGATGATAATGGAAGAACATACCCTGAGATAATTCGCCACATCGCCCTCACCCTTGACCCTCATATTTCTAAACAGAAACCATTTATTGAATTATCAAGAGACAGAGAGGAGGTAGATATGCCACCAGACCCAAATCCTTATGCTTATTATGATGAGAAGGAGCAGAAAGGTTATTTTCCCCATCACAATGATGATGGAAGTGTTGATACTTCTACACTGGTAGATGCACTCAGGCAGATTGACAGCGAGAACATTCCTGAGGAGGCAAAAATGAGGGCAAGAGAGCATATATATGAGCATCTTTTGGAAGTTCTATCATCGCTTTCAGGTGAGAAGAAGGCACTTATGGAGCGTCTATCAAAGTTGGAGATGATAGGGAAGGAAAGTCAGAAGAAATCATTGATTGAACGTCTAAGGTGTCTTGTAAGGGAGGGGAGAATAACGCCGGTTGTGGAGAGAGAACTTGCAATGGCTATTGAGCGAATGGATGATATTGAGATGGAGAGCATGAAGGGTAGTGTATTAAATCTTGTCTTTGATGCTCTGTCTAAACTACCGCCATTGGTAAAAACAGGTGTTCTCACAAGATACCAGTCATTTAACACACCATCAATCTCAAGTGATGAGAGGGAAATAATGAAGAAACTTGGTATATCGGAGGAGTCATATATCAAGTATTCAAAGAAGAAAGAGTAGAGACCGTGGTGTTATAACCACTGGTCAAGGAGGTTAAAGATGGCTTTAACAGGAAGTTATGAAGCGGAAGGCAAGGTCGGCGCCTTGATACAATATAAGGTCGCAGGTCAGGTTCACATCTATAAGGGGGCTCTTGTCTCTCTGAACTCAGATGGCTATGCAGTCCCCGGGGCAGATACATCCGGTTATAAATTCATTGGTGTTGCCTACGAAGATGCTGATAACACATCTGGCACTGATGGTGCAGTGAGCATAAGAGTGTTGAAGACAGGCAGTTTTCTCTACCCTATCGCATCTGTTGAGCAGTCAGATATGGGTGAGAAGGCATATATAACAGATGATGGTGAGGTGGCAACATCAACAGAAAACCATATTCTTGCCGGGTATATCTGTGAGATACCATCATCAGGAACAGTAAGAGTGAGAATAGATAATGCTGTTCAATAGGCATGCCATGGCGGTCATGCCAGGGAGGTTTAATTATGGCGATAGTATCAAGTGATATAAGTCGTCTTCTTGAAGCGGGTCTGAAGACAATATTTTTTGAAGCATACGAGAAGACGTCTGCTTACTATGAGAAGATAGCAACGGTAGTTCCGTCTACGAGAGACAGAGAGGTATATGCCTGGCTCGGCTCTCTTCCAAGAATGCGCGAGTGGACAGATGAGAGAGTGCCTAAGGGTCTCTTGGAGCATGAATTCACAATCATTAACAAGAACTGGGAACTATCAATAGCGATAGACAGAAACGCGCTTGATGATGACCAGTATGGACAGATTAAGGCAAGGGTGGCCCAGATGGGTGAGGAGGCAGCAAGACATATAGATGAGATTGTCTTTGGACTTCTCTCTGAGGGCATTGACCTGCCCTGCTACGATGGCAAGAACTTCTTTTCAGATGAACATCAGGAGGGCGAAAGCACTGAACAATCAAATCTTGGAACAGATGCTCTTTCAGTAGATACCTATGGCGAGGCGAGGTCCATAATGATGCGCCTTGTTGATGACAGGGGTAAACCGATGGGCATAGTTCCCGATACACTGGTAGTCCCGCCGGAACTTGAGGAGACAGCAAGGGTCATAATTGCATCGGACTTCTATCCTTCGGGCAACTCAACAAAGGCGAACCCATGGAAGGACTCAGCAGAACTCATTGTCACGCCATATCTTTCCGATGACAAGAGCTGGTTTCTCTTATGCACGGCAAGGGCAGTCAAGCCAATGATACTTCAGATGAGAAAAGAGGTTGAGTTTAACGCGCTTGAGGGCGCAAGCGAGAGGGGCTTTTTCAGGCGTGAGTATGTCTATGGTGCGGAGGCGAGATACAATGTTGGCTTCGGAATGTGGCAGTTTGCTTATGGCTCTATTGTGTCTTAGCGGTCTCTATCATATGGCATTCAGGTGGTGATGGAGATGGCAGGGTGCGGGGATAGGAGGGACTTGAGTCCAAGGGAGTTAATGAGGCGAAAGACCTCTGAGACGGGTCGGTGGGCTGGATAAAATGGCAGAGCAGATTTACAAATCAATTAGAACAACATATCTGTCTATCTGTCCCATTCGCCCTTCCCCGCGCTCTTCTCATTATGGTTTGTTAATTATATATAAATTATTCTAACTGCACACAAGGACTTAAAATTTAGGGACGGAGAAAACCCGTCCCCCTTTTTTAATTAAAAATAACTCTTGACAAGCATCATATTTTTTTATATAAAAATAAAGGTGTGAAGGAAAATTAATGATTATAATTTATTATTAATAGTAGATTTTAATAATTGTATTATTAAGTATAGTGTAAATTTTTAGGAGGTTTAGATATGAAAAAGTTAAAGGGAAAAGATTTTACTTTTGTTTGTTTATTTGTTTGTTTAATTCTACCAACAATCTCATTCTCCTTTCCTACATGGATTTCAATATCTGGCGACCCTGAGGGAACACCACCGAAGATAAGTATTATAGATGATGGAAGTGATGATTACACAACCTATAA